>Ga0099823_1004605_pt1 | contig 13531 bp, 7 predicted proteins | sample CowpearedBW_FD_76831 | JGI IMG/M metagenome (GOLD analysis project Ga0099823, IMG submission 76831) | Root nodule microbial communities of legume samples collected from California, USA - Cow pea red BW | ecosystem: Host-associated > Plants > Roots > Nodule | place: USA: California | collected... | reverse complement strand
GGAAATCAATTTCACTTTCTCGTCTTTCTCGTCACGCTTTTCGAGAGATGGAGAACACGAAACCCCATCAGATCTAAAACCTATTATTTAATTAATTATGGAATCTTGGTAACTCCAAAAAATGTTACCCTAATCAAACCTAAATCCATCACTAACCTTAGACTTCATCTAGGGTATGCTATGCTACATTCTTTTTAACGTGGTCCACGTATATATATAAAAAATAAAATAAAATAAAAGTGTGGCTAGAGCAAGGCATCTAAAGTTTTATTGATTAATTAAATCCACCAACCAATCTATCTATAACAATTTTTTATAGCTTTTAATATGAATTTATTTTGTTAGTTACATAGATGATGGGTTTCGGATAATGAAATAAATGGAAAGCTTCACACCAAACTCGTACTCGTAGAGCAGTATGTAACCACCGCTAACCACTGCCAATATAAATCCACTCACTTTTCTTTTTTTTTAATAAATATATAAAATTTAATACATTCTTTTAGTTAAATTACGCTAACTTGCACGTAACTATGAGGAGTGTGGTTGATAATATATATTAATTAATTATTATACAAAGTGAACTCAAATTGAAAGTGTGAACCAAGTTGTTCAGTGTAGGTTTTGTTATAGATGTTGATGGATGATAGAAGAAGAAGAGGAAGACGAAGACACGTGGTGAGAAAGAGAAAGAAAGTGAAAATGAGAGGGCTTGAAATTAGGGTAATTGCATGACGTGTGATTGAGTGAGTGTGGTGTGTTCTTTGGTGATTGATTTTTGAGTTATTTGATGGTGGAAGTTTGGTAAAGTTTGAAAGTGGGTTTTGCAAAGTTGGGGTGTTCCTCTTCCTAAATTTCGATCATGCGTGTATTCTACGTGAAATACTTTCGGTGGATTTGCTTATCATCTTTCTGCAAAGTCATCTTGAACTTCCACTTTAATTTGTAATAAAACGCTTATATTCACTAAAGTTCTACGTTAAATAATAATATAAAGAAAAAATAAAAATAAAAATATTTTCGTGATATATGTAAACACACTTAATATTTATGATATATGGATACGATACATGTATCGGATACTACACGTATTTGATATGCTAATGTGTTTATTTTAAAAATTATAGAATATGATATGTGATAGATACGTGATATATGAATATTTAAAAATGTACAATAATTCTTAAAAACATAAAAGATGTGATTGTTTGTGTGAATCCAAATTAAAACCATATCTACTAAAGTCTTTAACATCAAAAAATATAAATTATTATCATCATAAAAGTACCACTACAACAAAACTCTTAAATAATGACTAATTTTAGTAACGAAAAATATGTTAGAGACCAATTATTTTGGTAGTCAAAACCTTAGTAGTTAATATTAGTGACCAATTTATAATATAAACTATTTTAGTTATCAATTTAGAGATCATTTATAATTTTTTGAACTATTTTAATTGCCAATAATGTTTAGTTTATAAATTGGTACCTAAATGACTAATTATTTTTTGTCACTAAAATTTGTTATTATTCAAATATTTTCTTGTAATATATTATGATTTTATAAATTAGATATTTTATTGAAAAATATCAAGTATCCAAAAATATTATACACGAATATGTTACTCAAATTAGAATACTGATGCATCATTAATACACACTGCACTCTTTTGTATTATAATTATATGTTTTTAAATTGATTTTGAACTCTTGTTATATTATTCAAAGGAAAATATAAATAAATTCATAATATAATGATTAAAATAAATAGTGAATTGTCGAATGAATACGATTTATTTATTTTTATTTATACATCCACATAAAAATCATATTTTTAAATCACCTTACTTACTTAATTTGTGAAAAAAAATATCAATACTTAACTTAACGAGATAACATTATCAACCACAGATTCTTTAGTTAGAAAATTATAAACTAATTCAGACAACAACAACAAAAGAAAGTTAAATCGTTTCTCAAAAACATTTTTTACAACATTTTCTTACGACCAAACATACATATCTATATTGCAAACAAAACATATAAAGTTGATTCTCACTTCATTTTATAATAAGAGGTAGTATTATATTTGGAATCGTGTTCAACCAACTTGTACATGTAGTGTTATAGTGCTTTCAGTTTAGCACACAATTATGTTGTTTATTCATTGGGATTAGATTCCGTTGACCAACTTGAGGAGATTATTGAACTATCGAAGAAAAGTATAATTTTTTTAAGATAATAATAGTAAAAATTTAAATTACTCCCTTCTGGAAAATTTTGAATTAATTTAGTTATTCAACTTTCTAATGCATTAATTTAATCATTTTAATCACATTTTATTAAATTTATTTAATGTTTTAAACGTATTTTATGATAACATTTCAATAACATTGAAGCGAATATATGTCAAATGGTGTAAACGATTAAGGTGTACCAAACACATTTATAACATCAACTAAACTTAACAAAATGTGATTAAACAAACTAAATTCATACATTTTTAAAAATAGATGGCTAAATTAGTCCAAAATTTTAAAGATATACCAATTTGAATTTTAACTAAAGGTTAAAAAACAAAATACATATTTAACCCTTTCTTAAAAAATGTGCGACCATAATTTATTTTGTTTCGAAAACACAAATAATTATAATAATATTGACTTAGATTTGTGAAGACTAGTTGAATTTATTATTGTATTAACGTGTTAAACTGGGTAGTTAATTTTGTTTATGCTAACAAGTTAAAATTGTTTTCTTTATTTTATTACTAGGAAAGGGAAATTATACGGTTTATAGAACCCATGCATCCATAACCATTTTTTTTTTCTTGTTTTCTTCGATTGTTTCACATGTTGTCTACAAATTTCGGTTTAGCATTAATTCTGCCACTAATTTTTTGGTTTTGGTCTGGCCGGTTTGGGATTGAGATTGTGCCTATTATTTATTTCCTAATATAACCCAAAATGAACAACGCGATTAGGAACTGCAACGAATTCACTTATCTTAAATTAGATATCACTCATTAATCCTCGTATTCTACCACCTCACCCTACACATAAACCTACTTATGTTAATTCCACCATTTAATTTTAACTTTAATCACAATCCCAAAACTAATTACAACAAAATTAGTATTTATTATCATGAATGAAAAAAACTAAACAAAACTCTCCTTATATTTAAACTAAGGGTTAAATATGTTTTTATCCATTAACTTTTAGTAAATTTTGGAATTAGTCTATTTTGAAATTTTAGACTAATTTAGTCCTTCATCTTTCAAAATACGTGAATTTAGTCATTTTAATTAAATTTTATTAAGTTTATTTGACATTTCAAACGCGTTTTATAGTAGTATTTGACTTAATATTAAAATAAAAATATGTCAATCAGTATAAACAATTCAAATATAATCATGAAATACGTACGAAACATTAAATAAACCTAATAAAATTTGATTGAAAGGACTAAATTCATGTATTTCGAAAGATGAAAGACTAAATTGGTTCAAAGTTTCAAAATAAACTAATTCCAAAATTCACTAAAAGTTAAGAGAAAAAAAAACATATTTAATCCTTAAACTAACTATTATTAAAAAACAAGTGTTAGGAGGAAGTCATAGTTCAATACCAACTGTTAGTTAGCTTTAAAAGAGAAAAGTAGTTAGGTAGTTAATAATGAGGGTGTAGAGTTTGTTAAGATAATTTCTCCATGCACCTCCATAATTATTTAACTTATACCTCCTTAAATTTGTGTGTTTTGAAATATATTTTTTTTATATTTCGCCTTATACATTTTAGGATAGAAAATAAAAAAATCATTTTAGATTGCATAATTTAAAATATAATATATAATTTTTGTATCTTAGATTATTTATTCTGGAATAAAAAATTATATTTTGAATTCTGCATCATGGTGAATTATATGTTTCCGAACCATTTTCGAATGCACGATTTGAAGTACAATAATTTATTGGATGGAGGAAGAAATTTAAGGTGGTGCTGGAAGAAACTGATAGATTGGGCCTTGAAGGCCCAGTTCACAAACACTGAAATGTTAGGAGGCCCAGTTTCATTCATGGGACCTTAGAGGACGATGTTTCAAGAGGATCTTTTGTCACAGAAACCAAACCGAGGACTTTAGAAAGAAACTTCAGAATGGGGCAACTGTGGACAAGACAACTACTGAAAACACAAAGACATGGTAGAGGTTCTTCTACGAGCATCACCTCCTCCACCTCACTCTTCTTCTTATCCCAGGTAACAAGTTTTAATCTTTTCTCTTTTACCCTTAATTAATCTTTGTAATCAATCTGTTTGCTCAAAATGCTTTTCTCTTTGTTATTATGTCGAAGGAGACTCTTTTTTTGTGCTTCAATTTTCTGATCATGTTATGTAGCTTTTCAGTGTTCATATACTCACCATTACTGAATGAACTTTCCGTTTTATACTCCCAGAATTTTGTCTTGTAATAACCAGCTTTTAGTTAGTTAGATGGTTGTGGTCCTCCTCTTTCATTGGGATTTTGATTGCATTTTCTTTAATTCTAAAACAAGATGCTCAATCTGGGACTGTTTGAGTGATTTTTTTGTAATTTATTTTCCGGTTTCATTGCTGTTCAAATGGGATGACATTTTTTTTTTGTTCCAGACAATGCAGGACAGTTTCAGGAAGAACATCGGTAAAGTGTTCGTTGGAAGTCCCAAGTAAGGTTCTGACCAAGCATGTCTTATCTGGGATTGCTGCTTCTCTGATCTTTATTTCTCCAGGAAATCAGGTTTGTATCTTTTTGTATTCATCAATCCAAGAGTGTTGCTTTTTACAACTCAGTTGAGCACGCAATTTCATGAAGTCATATCTCAAATACCCATCAGGAGGACTTACCAAACATTTTTCACAATATTGTTTTCCTGAACACATGATAACAAGGTTTTAAATCACGGTCACATTTTTTTAAAACATTGCATGACAGTAGTTTATAGAGATTATAGCTGTTACAAAGGTGGAATATTATTATGGAAGTGTGGCAAATAGAGAATATCTTTTACTCATTAAAAAAAAATCATATTATGAAGAATGAGTTGTTTTAAGTATTTGTTCATTTATTTCTTCCTTCAACAGTCTGTTGCAGCAGATCTATCTCGAGCACAAAATAATATATGTCAAATTGCCAGTGCCAGTGATACTGCACTTACTTCACCATTTGAGAATGGATCTGATGAAAAGGGTGCAAATCTAATGATGATGAGAGGTATGACAGCCAAGGATTTTGACCCTGTAAGATATTCTGGAAGATGGTTTGAAGTTGCTTCACTTAAACGTGGATTTGCTGGACAAGGCCAAGAAGATTGTCATTGCACTCAGGTAATGCAAAAATAAATATAGCAATGAATACACTGTACAACTTTTGATTTAGAAAAGAGCTGATTTTATTTATGTTCCAACATCTTTCCCTAACCAATTTCATATTATTCATAACAAATGTGTTGAATTTGGAGGCACTGACATAATCCTAAGGCTGGTTGTTCATTAAATGTTGTCATAAATAAATGTTCTGTCATTCAGTAGTAGTATACATCCAAGAGATAAGATTTGTCATTTACCTTATTTGGCATTTCAAGCTTCTTCATATTAATTTGGGTGTACTAATGATATTTCAGGGTGTATATACATTTGATAGGGAAGTACCATCTATTCAAGTTGACACCTTTTGTGTTCATGGAGGCCCAAATGGGTTTATAACCGGAATTAGGGGAAAGGTTCAGTGTGTTTCGGAAGAAGATTTGGATAAAAATGAGACACAGCTAGAGAAGCAGGAGATGATCAAAGAAAAATGCTATCTCCGCTTTCCTACATTGCCATTCATTCCCAAGGAACCTTATGATGTGATTGACACTGATTATGACAATTTTTCTCTTGTTTCAGGAGCTAAGGATAAAAGTTTTATTCAGGTATTTTCTCAACTTAAAAGTACACCTCAAATATTCTTGAATCTTGAACCATGTGTTAAGCAAACAAACATTGTAGTCATTGAACTTCACACAGAAGGCTTTTTCTGAATTTTCAATGATGTCATATATGACATCTAATGCTATTTGTTAGTTTACGATAAAGAAAAAAACAACACTGCATCATACAGTTCTTTGATTAATAGTTATTAATGAATATCAGATATACTCAAGGACACCTAACCCTGGACCTGAATTTATTGAGAGGTACAAGTCTTACCTTGCAAAGTTTGGATATGATCCAACCAAAATTAAAGACACACCACAGGATTGTGAGGTCATGTCCAATAGTCAGCTAGCTGCTATGATGTCTATGTCTGGAATGCAGCAGGCACTTACAAACCAATTTCCTGATCTAGGACTGAACTCCCCTATTGAGCTTAATCCCTTCACTAGTGTATTTGACACTTTGAAAAAGCTTGTTGAGCTTTACTTTAAGTAGTAACTATGTTTTTGTTTTAAGATATTTACTCCTGTAAACAATAGCTAGCTATCCTTGGTAGCAACCTATGTGTAACATGTAAAGTATAACTTACCTTATCTGGTGTAATCCTCTGGTATATTCTGTCTATGGTGTTTGAACAGAGTTTTGTATGCAAATCACCATGGTGTGGTAGGATGTTACAGCCTCCATACAATTTATTAGAATGTGAATATGTTAACCATCTCACACGTCCGACAAGAAAATATTCTGTGATATAATCACAAGAAAAAAGGAAAGAAGATGCTGTCATACAACATTTGACTATGGGCTAAGGTTTTAACTGTGTGCTGGTTTATCTAGTGGAATTTTACTTATACGTTAAAAGTTGAGTTTAAATCCATGGCCTAAAAAAATAAAACTGTTTCTTTATCATAGTTTATAACATTGATTTAGAATCTAAATTATAATTGACAGAATGAGTGGTAACACAGGTTTTCAACTAAGGTGTTCTTCTCAATTTCTGGTTTCGTGTCTCTTTTTTCTTTTTCATAGTTCATGTGCTTCTTAAATAATATTGTTTATAGCAATTACTTAATCATAAACTTATATTTCATGATAAATCCTACACTGCTCAAACTGAATCATATTAATTGCAAGTATTTTTAATGCACTGTAGTTTCTTCCAATGAACTTTCCTAGTATTACTTGCACTTCAATAATGTCTCCCAAATTGAAAGCTCATCAAGTAAGAGTATCAAACTCTACATCAATTATTGTTTTAATTAAACAAAAGTAGATTTTGGTATATTAAAACTACAAATGGTAGTATAGATTTTTAAGTCGAAGTACAAAATCTGAAAAGATTAGCATAGTAAAATCCTGTTGAATAATGTCTGCTTATTACTAAACGACACTCTTATGTTATGGTATGTCGGTCCATCAATAGAATTTTAAAGAATGAAGATTTAATAGTTGTAAAATCTATTATTTGTTATGATACTCAAGTGCGTTGAATTTGATTAAAGGGTTAAGTACAATTTTACTTCCTAAAAAGAAATTAAAATTCGCATGTTCCAAAATTTGAAGGATTTGGTCTTCAAAAGTAAACATATATACATAATTTAACTTACTAATAAATTCAAGAACCCTTCTTATTTAGAAATTCAAAAACAATCTTAAGTGAGAGTTTGAGACACTTTGAAATATGATGATAATATCATTTAATAATAAGATGCTTCAAATTGTAACTCGCCCAAGTTGTAACATCTTGTCAATATTTTATTGTCGCTAGTTGTTAGTTGACTTAGTTTGATGAATATAAATAAATATTTTTATTTATTATTTTTCTAATATGTATGTTTATAAATATGCATCTTGATTTTATTTTGTCTATTTTAATATATTTTTTATATAGCATTTTTTATTTTCTTGCAGTGAACAATAAATTATTATTATTTTAATTATTATATTAAATATTTATTGTTATAAGATAATAAATTTAGGATAAGAAAAGTTATAAATGAACTATAATTTTTTTTTTTTTAATTTATGTGACTCGATATGTAATCATGTAAGAGAGATCAAACGTATTAATCCGCGAGTTTTTTTTTACTAGTCCATCCTAACTTATTTATCATGAAATATGCTAAAATAAAATTGATTGACCCACATTCGTATCCTTAATTAATTATACTATTAGAAGAATTTAATACTTGTATTTTTGAAAAGAAATAGTCTCCCTATCTTCCTTCAAATGGAAAGTAATATTTGTTAAATTACATCTCAATTTTTTTCTTTCTACGCGTTTTTTTTTTCATAACATATTTCAGTGTCATTTTTTTCTAAATCTCTATGGTTATTCTTCAAATTCATTCTGATTTTAACAAATTCTTTCTCGTAATATCCAATCTTTTAAGTTAGGTACGAAGAAAAAGATAAATATATACTAATCCATCTTGACTTATTTATCATACTCTTCTCTGTTTTAAATTACTAAAATACATAATTTATTAGATAATTAAAAAAAATTTGTGTGAACTTTTATTTGATTATTAATTTTGTAATGTTTAATTATTTTTATTTTATTTTTATAATTATTTAACATTTATTCAATTATTACTTAAAATTGATATAATTATAATTTATTTATCGATTGATATTTAAATATTGGAGGAAAGATGTGTATTATACACATACTTGATATTATCATTTTTTATTATAATTTTTATTTTTGAAAAAAAAGTTTCATTAGTATTTAAACTATTAAAAAAATGAAACAAGTACACATGTACATGTTCCTTGATCGACACGAAGATGAGACAAAAGTTATATCATTATACTAAAAAAGATGATGAATTTTTACTTATAAGATAGTCAAACCCACAATTATCTTCTCCATTGTTATCCTACCATGATTACATGTAAACGAAAGCATTTTGAATGGCCTGTGACAGGATATATAAATAGAGTTTCTTCTTTAATTTTTCAACAACTTGTAAACGATTTTAGTATATAACTAACTATATTAGAAATTGGTCGACTTGACCAAATTAAATTAAATTAAAATTGTCGGAATTGGTTTAGGTTGGGCAATTTAAATTTTGAACCAAACCAAACCAAACCATTTCGATGTATCTATAGAGGCTTTAATTTTCACATTATCCGATTTGCCAAACCTATGGCTCACCTATTTATAGTTAGTTGTATTATCTCATCAACAACAAAAATAGGTATAATTTTGAAAGAAGTGTTATATTCTTAAAATGCAATATATGGATAAAATAGTAAGGACCTTCTCTTTTCTCATGAACAAGACACTCCCTAGCTTACCCGTGAATCATACCACCGCAAAGGCCGTGACCAATGTCCTCTCAAGTTTAAGGAAAAAGTTCCTCAAACTTGCTCTTTCTCTTTATGTAGGTCGCAGCACATTTATGCAGATAAGTTGAATACATCCAAGAAATGGATTCTATAATACCAAGAACAATTAAAATGCAATTATATCACGTCCAATAATCTCACATCGTTTAAAATAGTTATATTACGTTCAATAGTCTTACATCGTTTGAAAATCCAAATCGAAGAAAAATTTGTAAAGATACATGAATCTTGCATCCTGCTTTTCTTTCTAGGTTGTATTATGAGTCTAGAAAATAGATAGAGCCAACCTAAACAAAATAATCCACAATCCGCATGAAAGCACTCAAATAGATTGCTACTTTCCTGATTTAGGTAGCCTATGGAAGTGATCCTTCTATCCCACTTAGCTTTTACTTTTACCTTTCACATGAATCCCATCAGATCCACTCAACACTGACAAGAGCTCCTACCAAAGACCTAGTAGCATCTATTTAGGAACATGATGAAACTTAAAAAAGGTGGTATAGTAGTTAGGAACTACACTGTTATAACTGCAACCACATGAATGCAGTGATCATATCATCAACCGGTTTCACATCTTCACAGACCTGTGCCATGCATTTCAGATACACAACATAAAGTGAAGCATTCTTCTGAAACCACATCCCCTGCAACACAAGAAATGCCTCAGAGTCTCTGCAGTTTTCCCACCAGAACAAACACACAAACAACCCTTCTTAAATCAAAACATCATGCTTTCTCCCCAACACAAACCAAACAAAGCATGCATAAAGCCACAACCTTTGACTCAAAAAATATGGCTGGATTTCCCCCGGTGGAAATAGGAACCCGAGGCACGGTAGCATCCCTCATAATGCAAGAAATCGAGTACTTCAGCAGGATTGATTCAAATTCACAAAGGAACAAGTCTCAAATCACAGAGGTGGGTTCCTCCATTAGTAGTACAAGTTCTAGAACCACAATTGTATCTACAGTAGAAGAAAGTATAAAGAAAAAGCGAGTGAGTAGCAGCAGGCTTTTACCAAGTATGTGTTCTATGGTTGATGTATCAGACAATGGTAGGCCAAATGGGACCTCAGCTTTCGGTTACAGGAATCTGAAGTCTGACACAAAAAAATTTCAGGTTTAGATTATGCTCTCGGAGAGCTTTGAAAACCCAAGCTTCTTAAGACGACTTGCTAAGGGTGTAGCCCAAGCCTTTTCTGCACTCCCACATTTTATGTCCACAACTTCAACAATGTTAGGTATCTTTTTATCATTCTTCTCCCTCACTGGAGTTCTGCTCACTGAACATATATCAGAACCTAGCATGGGTATTGTCTGTGTATTTCTGCCATTTGTTTTTGTTTTTGTTTTCTGGGGCATGCCATTGCTGGTGCCTCTGTGGTTTGTGTTTCTGCTGCTTCCACTGCTACTGGCTTCAACTGATGATTTTCTTGGTTGTAGTCTTTTTTGGGTTGTATTGCCACAGGGAACTGAAACAGGAAGTGTTTGAGTTTTAGTCCTTGTTGAAGATACCAGCTTCTTTGGGGCAGAAGGGACATGATCCAATTCCCTTGTCATTAAGGAGCTGATTGTTCCAGTGGTGCCAAGCTTGATGGATCCTCCTCCACCTTTTCGAACCTCCACAGTCTGAGCCATGCTGTGCTCCTATTATGAGATTGATGCCCCCACCAGAATTATTCAACGACCTGTTACACAAATTGGTTTCATCAGTGATTTGAGATGTGAAGTCATAAACTTCTCACAATTTTTTTAGTTTGGTTATTCTTCTTCTGTTTACATGATTGGACAGACTTTTCTGCAAACAAATGAATTACACAAGTTAAATTAACTCTGAACACCTAACACTTTTCATCAATTATGAGAACTTCTGTAGAAGATGATGCCTATAAGTTAACTTAAAGTAGAAGACACTCGATTCATTTGATCTTATTTTCTTCTCTTGTAATTCTTTGGAGAAATTATTCAAACAGGACTTGTGCTAGGATAAAATAAAGAAAAGTGTGATAAATTCTGCAAGAGTAAGAGGGATGGGGAGGGAATTTGCTGGATTCAGTTACAAAAACATGGTTCCAGCATCAAATAAAAAACAACAGAACAGAATTTCTGATATAATTGAAAAACAGTAACCCCCACTTAAAATAGATGATTCAGGTTGATTCATCCATGGAATGCAAGTTAACAAGTTGAAACATCATACACTGTGCATCACGATTTCATAACAAACAACATACGCTGCCACTGAAACAGGGTGTTCATAACATCATAACTTCAGGATGAAAATTACAATTCAACTATAATAATCTATCATGACATCGTGCAACGAAAGAGGGGGAGAAAAAAACGAAAGAATGTCAAATCACAATGGTTAACAGAAAATGAATCAAATATAAATCACCATTCCTCGTTATAAAAAAAACCCAAGGAAGGGTAAAAGGAATCCCACTTACCAAAACACAAGAAAAATCAAACGCAACAATCATCAATTTTGACAACTTGAATAAACATACATATACTAAGAAAACCAATGATTTAGTTTTGACAAAAAATAAAAGCAAAACAAGAATGTATCTGGCTTCCAATTCAATCAAATTGCCTCACTTCAAAGAGTGGCAATCAAATTCCCACAAGTAACAACCCATCACTACACTACAGTGCATACAGTGCAGAAGAAAGAAACAGCATTTTAGATCCAAAGAGAAGGCATGAAAGATCAAATAAAAGGGGAAAACAAAAGTTGGGTATTGTACGCACTGCAAGGTTATGGCTCCACACTTTTGCAAAGTTGCAGATTTGAAACAGACCCATCAGAGGTGGGAACCTTTTTGTGCTAAAATTGAGTGAAAGTGAAAGTTGGGAATGGAGAAGTTGGAGAAATTAGTGTTCTACAAAAAATCATATCTAATCCAACCAACTTTATTTGACTCTCTGTGTGTCCTGTTTTGGACCGTGCGCATCCAATGCTCTTGATTTGACTCATAAGCATCGTCGTGCGAAGGTTAACTTCGCCACCAAATTTTCACAACTCATTATGGACAAATCAAATCATAATCATGAACGCAAAAAACAATCGGTGAAAATTCTGTTTTATTACTTTACTCAATTGACTTTTATGCTTCCATTGAGTTTCTTTAATTAATGTTAATCAATTTGCGTAATTTTTTTTTTCAGAAAAAATCATGCAACTTCTAGGAGAAATGATGTAAAAAAAGTGATCCAAAATCCAACTTTGAGATCCCAAAAAGTGCAAAAGTCAGAAAATGAAGTTGAGAGTTGGCTAAAACACAGATCACGTGGCCTACAAACCGCCCAAGGAGACAGGAACCCACTAATTATTACTTACCTGCTCCAAATAATATAATGTTTTTTTTAAGTATTAATAATTATTTTAGTTAAACAAATTTTCCTCTCTCAACTATTTTAAAGTCTGGTTTTTTCAATTTGTAAAATTTTTAATCTTTCATTTTTTTTCCTAGATATTCTACTATATTATATTGTATTACTACTTCAAGATTGCATCTTTGTGACAGACCTAAAGCCAGACTGGTATTTACATTTTGGGAGAAAGGAAATGTATGCAGTGAGTGAACTTTTTATACAATAGAAAAAGCTTTCATTGTTTCATCTTCCATAGTTTCATAAATAATTAAGCTTTCTGAAAAGGTTACATAATTTTTCAGCAATTTGATGAGTTTAAAAAGCTTTTAATTTGTTTGGTAGAAAATTCCCTCCCTCAGTAGATAGCATTGATTGTTGACAGAATGTGATGTGTCTGTCACAGCTTAGCAGACATTATTTGACAAACTCTGCACAGTGTGAACTCTTGACAAATTTGTTTTCCATAAAAAATTTGTTCATAATTTAATTCCAAGAAAACAGTTTTTAATCATGCATGAATTCGAGTGCCCTTTCTTTGAAGATGTTAATCACGATATTAACTACCGATTTTATGGATGAAATGATAAACCAACAGAAAGAAATAAAGAATAGTAGCAGAATTCGTAGAAAAAGATATTGAGTAATCCCATTCAATAAATAAATGTGCTCTAAAACAAGTTATATAGTTATTTTATTAAAAGTTATTGTTTATTTTTCCTTTATATTTTTATTTAAAGTTTGTTGTCCCATATAAACACAAATTGTGTAACACATATATATATATATATATATATATATATATATATATATATATATATATATATATATTAAAATATT
>Ga0099823_1004603_pt1 | contig 13534 bp, 12 predicted proteins | sample CowpearedBW_FD_76831 | JGI IMG/M metagenome (GOLD analysis project Ga0099823, IMG submission 76831) | Root nodule microbial communities of legume samples collected from California, USA - Cow pea red BW | ecosystem: Host-associated > Plants > Roots > Nodule | place: USA: California | collected... | reverse complement strand
CAATAATAATATTACTAATAATATTATAAATTTAATAATAAAATATATAATAATTACATGAATAAATTATATATATTAATATTGCTAATAATAATAATAAATGTTAATAATATTAATATATTTATTAATAACAATAACAATAATAATAAATTTGACTAATAATTCTAACAATAATTAGTAAAAGTACTAATAAAAGTAACCATAATAATACTACTATAGTATATGTATTAGTTTTAGTAATAGTTCTAATAATAATATTAATAATTTTACTACTAATAATATTAATAAATTTAACAATAATAATAATATATATTATATAGTAGTAATATAATAGTAATAATACTTATAATAATAGTAATAATACTAATATTAATAATTTTATCACTAATAATACATATAATAATAATTATTATAATGATAATAATATCTAATACCGATAATAATTGTAATATTATTTTAATAAAATATATAATAACAATAATACTTAATATCACATATAATAATATTACTTATAATAAATATTATAGTTAAAATCATAAATAAAAAAATAAAAAATAAAAACAAATTGGATGTTGCTGGATTTGAAGTCGGGTCTTGCAGATCAAATAATAAGAAAATGACTAAATAATTATAAATGTATATACTATCAATTATGTAACAATTTTAATAGTATATTTTTTTTTATAGATAATAGATAATAAATAATAGATTATTTAACTATAAATAAGTAATATTTTTTTATATAATTTTTAAAAATTAATATAATAGATTTTATATTGACTTTAGTAGTTATTTATACTATTTTGGTTATTAACACGTGTTTGATGTAAATAGTGACATTAATTGATGGATGTGTGGTTAGAATTGGATTATTGTTTGATAGACTAACTTTAAATAAAAAAAAATGTTTGATAAGGTATTATTGCAAAATACAATTTTTTTTCTGTTTTCATTTAAATTTAGATTATGAAAATTATTATTATTATTTTCAAATAAATAATTTATTTATATAATTATATTTTAAGTGTTATAATTGTGTAATTATTTATATATTTAAAATATTTAAAAATGATAATAATATTATATTATATTAATAATAATTCAACTAATAACAATAATATCAATATTAAAAGAATATTATTATATGCTTAAAATTTATAATTAAAAATTAAAATTATATATTATATTAAAATAAAATGCACATACCAATATCATTGTTAAAATAAATGTAGATATATTATTTATTATGGATTCCATACAACATAAAATTTCAAAACATAAATGATGATAAAATTTGTTAACAAAAACATAAAGATAAACACTTAAATCAATATATATATATATATATTGGTATTTCCTCAATGAGGATAATGACATTTTGATACTCTATTATACTTACAACTCTTAAAACTTGTTTACAGGCTTGAGCGAAGAATATTTTAAATGTAGATCTTCCCTATTTAGACAATGAGGGAATAATCTTTTACATTTGGATCTTCTCCCTTTAGACAATGAGAGATTTGATTCCAACCATCAAGAGCATTCAAGTCAACACAAGGATCTTGTCACTTATCCAAAGGTCCACGTGCCGGATCCCATAAGAACATTATTTTTTTTAAAAGCTCATATCGTTTGTTAAATTGAAGTAACATCATCTCAAATTGTCATGTGTCAAAATTTGGTTCAACAACTCTTCCAAATCTATATCATATTCTACACTAGAATCTTTATGTTCTTCAAATTTTACATCAACCTCACTTTTTGCTATCAAATCCTATTTTTGGGTGCACGTAAATAATGGAAGAATAAGTAGTATTGAAACACAATCTAGCTTGTATTGAAGCAAAGTCTGAAACAACAACTACAAGAACTCTGAAATCTGGAAACTAAACCATCAAGAACTCGAACTGTGCAGAGAGAATTCTACAGTTATCTAATAAATTGAAACTAAAACTAAAACTAAGTAATTGGAACCGTGCTTCTATGAGTCCTGAAGTAAGTATTATATAGGACTAAGTATGAAGTTGAAACTAAAAACTTGTTGCAACAGGTCAGAACTACAATGATGTTCAAATTAACTATACTAACTCACTAGACCAGATACTCAGGTAACATGTTTCCAAGTCAAGTGACCATTCCTGCTTTCAAAGCTTTAGTTGTAGTGACCAGTGTTGTTGAAAATAAGCCATGACAACGTCATGGCGGAAGCCAGTAGCGGTTTCCTGGCTAGCTACCATAACAAGGCGAAGGCAAATCGTGTTTTTCGTGGTGGCCCATGGCGGCCGCTTTGGGCATAGCGGGTGGCGGTGGAGAAGTGGTCGTGGCAAAAAAATCAGACGGAATAAAAAAAAAAATCTTGAATGGAGGAGAAGAGAAGAAAGAGGAGTAGCGACGACATGTATGGGTAGGAGGAAGAAGATGACCTTCAAAAATCTAATTGCATCTTCTGATTCATTTAAAAATTGGGCTTGGCCCACAAACCTTTATTTTCCCAACTTGCATGATTTGTTCCCTGCTTATTTTACTCTTCTACCCTAACTTCAGTCACCTAACCTAATGTGTAGAAGACTATTTCCTTATTATTTTACCCTTTTACCCTAATTTCAGCCACCATTTTTATTCTTTAAAAACTGGGTCTGGCCCACTAAACATATATTTAACCTAACCTACCTACAAAACTTCCTTCATTCTTTATTATTTTATTCAGCACCAACAACAATTATTATTCTTTTAATTTTGTAACCAAAAGCTTCTAATGCTTCCCGCCTACCTAACTTCTTTCCCAACCCAATTGTCCCTACTAGCCACTACAGTCGTCGTCGCTGGCCACCATCGCCACTGGCCACCACTGCCAAGTTTGTTTGTTTTTTTTTATAATTTTTTATATATATATTTTTCTATTTGTGTACTTTCACTAAATTGTTTTACGAAAAATATACCTATTTTCTAGCAACAATAATGGTTAATGATAAGGATCCTTCGAGAACATCTCATAGGAGTGACCCAAGTTGGAAACATTGTCATCTAATGGATGAATCAAATTTAAATACTACTATTTACAATTATTGTGGGAAAGTTATGAAAGGAGGAGTTACTAGAGCAAAAGAACATATCATGGCAAAGAAGGGCAATGTTGCTGCTTGCACCAAGACTCCGAAAAATGTGAGAAAAGAACTTTATAAATTATACAAAGAAAAAGCAGACAATTCCTCCATCAACCTTAGATATACTGTAGCCAATGATAACCATGAGAGTGAAGATGAGGTTGAAATTTCCAAGCTAGTAATGATAAAGGGACAAATAGCAGTGGAAGAAAAGGACCAATGGATATGTTTTGTAGAAATCTAGTCGTTGCAATACAGAAGAGAAAAAAGAAGAAGGAAAAACTAAGACAAGCTAACATCAAAGAGGCATGTGAAAAAAATTAAGGGTCTCGGTTCATCAATATACTGGTCGATTTTGGTACCAAGTATGATTGATGCCATAGGTGCTTATAGACCTAATTTACCTGCTCCTAGTTATCATGAAATCAGAGTTCCACTTCTCAACAGGGAAGTTGAGTACATTGAGAAGTTGTTGCAAGATCATAAATTGCAATGAAGCAACCATGGTTATTTTATTATGTCAAATGCATGGACCAACCTAGAGCAATGATGCTTGATTAACTTTTTGGTGAGCTCCCCTGCAGGGACAATGTTTGCAAGTCCATTGAAGATTCAAACTTTGTGAAGACAGGAGAAAAACTCTTCGAGATGCTTTATTCTCTGATGGAGGAGATTGGAGAAGAAAATGTTGTTCAAGTTATAATAGATAATGGGAGTAATTATGTGTTGGCTGGTACGTTTTTAGAAGAGAAAATACTTCATCTCTATTGGACTTCTTGTGCTTCCCATTGTATAGATTTAATGCTTAAAGACATTGGAAAGCTTCCTTTGATAAAGAAGATAATTCAAAGAGGAGTTAGTCTTGTTGGCTTTATCTATAGCCATTCTAGTACCTTGAGTCTGTTGAGACAATTTAAAAACAAAAGGGAATTAGTAAGATGTGTCATTACAAGGTTTGCTACCTCTTATTTATCATTACAATGGTTGCATCAAGAGAAGGGAAATTTGAGAAAGATGTTCACTTTTGATGAATGAAGCAATAATAGGCTATCTAAGGAATCTAAGGGGAGGGAGGCTACAAAATTTGTTCTTATGCCTTCATTTTGGAATTAAGTAGTGTTTACTATCAAAGTCATGACTCTCTTGTTCATGTGTTTCGTCTAATGGATAGGGAAAGAAAAGCAGTTATGGGTTATATATATGAAGCAACGGAGAAAGCCAAGGAAATAATAATGAATTCATTCAACAAAGATGAAAGTAAATACAATGATGTATTTACAATGATTGATAACAGATGGAAATGTCAACTTCATCTCCCCTTGCAAGCTGTTGGTCACTTTTTTAACCCAGGGTTCTTTTATTCCAACCCAGACATGGAATATGATTTGAAAATTACAAATGGATTATATGATTGTATCAGGAGGTTGGTGCCAAGTAAAGATGTGCAACAAATATTTTTAACTAAGTTGCCTCTTTATAAGAGTGCAAATGGACTCTTTGGTGATGATTTTACAAAATAATCAAGGAAGACCACAACCTTAGGTGAGACACTTATACACTTTGTAAATTGTGCTAAGATATAATAGTTATATTCTAAGTTAGTTTCTTTGATTGTATAGCTCAATGGTAAAAGAATTATGGGCATGTACCTCCCAACTTACAAAAGCTAGCAATCAAGATTTTAAGTTTGACATGTAGTTCATCAGGATGTGAGCGAAATTGAAGTATTTTTTAGTAAGTAATAAGACATGACACATTTCATTATTATCTTGTAAAGTGTAGATAGAAATTAATTCACATATTAATTATTCATAATGCAAATTCATTCAAAGAAAAGGAATAGGCTGGACCACAGAAGGTTGCATGATTTGGTTTATGTTGGGTGTCCCACATCGACTAAAGATAAGGCAATTACATAATATTTAAGTGAGGTGCAAACCTTAGCTTACAAGCTGGTTTTGTGGGGTTGAGTTAGGCTTAAAACTCACTTTCTAACATGTGTGATGAATGCCTCCTTGTTAGTTATACACCCACATTTCCTGACCGTTGTACTATCTAGACTATAAACGACTAACTTATTAACTATCTAGACTCTGACGGCTAGTGCATTAACCACTCACAACGGCTAGTTTCTTACAACAGCTAGTTACCCGTAATGGTTAATACATTTAAGTTTATTAAAAACCCAACACTCCTTGCCCCTTTTTTTCATCGTTTGCAAGCATGCAATGTTATTCCAAGCATCCTCATTTTCAGGATCAAGTTGAATTACGCGAGTAAACGCATCTAGAGCCTTTCCTGGATCCGGAGCCTTCAATGCAGGAGTCCCAAGTCCAAACCAACCATCACGATCCATTGAGTTCATTGCAAGTGCAGACTCCCACAAAATTATAGGTGTGTAATAGTCTCCTCTTTTGCATGCACTTTTAGCCATAGAACGCTTTGCTCTATAAGACCTATTGTTTGAAACTTGCAGAGCTTTCTCAAAGAATGCATCATCCTCTGTAATGTCACCCAGGGAACACCATAAGCTGGGGTCATTTGGTGTTTCCGAAAGTCGCTTCTTGATTAGTTCAACAGCTTCTGCTCTCTTGCCCCCGAAGAACTGTAACACTTTATTAGTTTATACCATAATTCTAATTCTTCAAACTCCATCGTTGCCTCCCCTATCAAATGGCATTTTGCCCAAAGTGACCCATATACCTTCTTCAATTCAAGAATACTAGGCATATAAACAGCATAACTAAAAGCAATTCTATCAGCTATTGCTGGAGAAGGCTCATAAATATGTTTAACCAAGTTATCCATCATCAGCAAGGCACGCTGCTTAGTTCGGGGACGGCTATCAGATAACTCCCATCGAATACGCAAAAAATCCGATAAACACCTGATAGTAAAGTAAAAGAAGTTATGGGAATCAATTGCTTCAATGTAAGGTGCCATTTCCCATAGTTGCAACTCATCACGGTGTGGGGAGATCTTGATCTCGATCAAAATGCAAAATGCCAGAATTACAGCTTGTTGAGTTGCTGTCAAAGTAGCAGTAACATGGCCACCATTTTCATCTTTAGGATTCAATATTTCCAGCCTCCAAATGAATGACAGAGACGTGTAAATCATCCTGCCAATAACTCTCAACTTGTTCGCGAGAACCAAACGTCTGCAAAGCTTCACCCATATACACATGCAAGAGATCAGACAAGGAGGAACACCGCTCATCCAAAACCCGCGCAAGCCACCACCAAAGGCTTTTCATCTCAACGTCTAAATCCTTCACCCGCATAAGCAACATCTTCGCAAAAACTATTTACTGAAGATTGGAGAACTTCCCAACCAAGTCAGAACCAGCAGATATAAGTTCATTCCGCACCCAATTGTCTCGTTCTTCGTCATCACCATCCAAACGCATAGGACATCTTGGTAGCTCTGCGCCTTTGAAGGGTCAGGTGAAATTGGCTTGAGTGAAGCCAAGAAACGCGGCCACTACGATGCACGTGACAAGCATGCCCCTACGTCGCTGTTCAACGGCGTCGCTGGCTGCGGCGGTGATGAAGCACTCAGCGTGATCAACCAAAAGAGGATAGAGGTGACCGGGGTCGCTGAGTGACGGTGAGTCAAGGGCGGCCAGTCGGAAAACAAGGTGAAAGGAGGGTTGGGAGGTGAGTGCTTGAATATAACTGCCACACTGAATCAAATCCAAGAGGTGCTTGATGGAATCATCCAAAGGATCACATTTCTGCAAGGCGCAAACTTGTTGTGGTTGCTCAGAATTGAGGGTGCAACGAATGAGGTGAAGTTCATAGCCGCGAATTGCAACAGCTTCTTCTTCAACCTTCAAAACTGCTAGTAGCAAGTTGCATTGATACTTGAAGTAATGATTGCTCCAAGCTAATCATGTGCTGAGTAATAATTTCCTCAACTGGACTGAACTTTGCATTGCATACTTCATCACAACACTGAAAATGAGCTCTCCAAACAGTAACCCTACAGTTCACAGCACAAGAACCTTAAAATTCACACTGCACTGAAATTTGAGCTGAAATGTTGACTCTTCACTTTCAAAACTAAATTCAAACTGAATTTGTATTTTTCAGAAAGCCTGCAAAATTTCATTTCTAAATCTACTTAATTCCACTCTGTTAACACATTTTCAGAAAATTAGCAATTTATTAAAGAAAATCTAAATATGAACTAAAACCGGGAAATAACAGCAAACTAAATCTCAAGAAGACAAAATTAGCCTAGAAAAACTCTACAAAACCGAGACTCGTCAATTATTATGTTAGTGATTAGTGAAGTGATTAGTAATAATGTAACTCCAAAGTAAGTTAATGCGTTACAATGCTTCCATTACACTCAAATTTTCCAGAACAATGAGAGTGGAAGTTTACAAGGGAAAGACAACTGCAAGAGCTCCCAATTAAGACACCAAAAGGGATAAAACCAAGATCCCTACCAAAATCAACAAAGGAAATGTAGAATGATTAAATCATAATTTATTGTACAACCAACCACATTGCATTCACTGTACTTCAGGGGAAAAAATAGGCTCCCTCAGCATACTGATCAAAATGTTGAGGATCGCTCATGAAGCTTGCTAGTCTATGATTATCTGCAAACCCTTTATACTTATTCCACCAAGTCATGTAACTGCTTTCCTTCAAGAAAATTTCTGGTGATACTTTATACATTTTGAGTGATTCATAAACATAGTTCTCAAATTCAAGCAACTTGCTTTTTGCCTCTTCATTCTCTTTCAAATTCTCCAACTGTTCACACAAAAGGAGAGCCTCTTCAAGCTTTGCCCAAAAGCAAGAATCAAATGTTAAAATCAATTCTGAATCACCTTCTTCTTTCTTATCTTCTTTCAGCCACTTCTCCAACACTGCATAATGTCTAGACCTTCCTTTAGCCTCATAGTCCTTACGACCTTTTGCATAGTATTCAGCAATTTCTAGGGGCTCAACCATTCTCCTATAGTTAGTTCCAGCAAAAAGCCAGCGAGTATGAAAAGCTGCAGCTTCTGTCTGAGGTTTCATCTCTGCCTCTTCAACTATGTCACTCCAGTAGTTTCTGAGGTTTTTCTGGCAGAAAACAACATCTTGGTCAATTGTTGAGAAGGCCTTTTTGAAGGAGTCATAGTAACCAACACCCAGACTTTTACAATGCTTATTGTACCATTCAAGTGTTGCCATGTTTGTCTTCATCACATTCAATTTCTTGGATGGATCAAATTTCCCCTTCTTCTGGAACATGAATTTATTCTCCAGTCTTTCCAACTTTGCTGCCAAAGCATTTATATCAATGTTCTGTTGTTGTAGCTCCTGTAAAATCAAATTCAGATAAGGTATTATGAAAAAATTTACTCACCAAATTCTGGTCTAGTTACACACAAGACTAACAAGATTTAGTGAGCATACATATGCAGAATCGTAGACATTGTTCTCTAATCAAATTTAGAATTTCAAGTCTTTAATGAAATATTTCATTCATCATATATTATCAAGTTCAAACTCTTAATTTAATAAGAACACGGCACTCATGGTATTGCTTATAAGTTCTGTTCTTATTTTAAATGCATGCGGCTTAGAACTTAAAAGATATTTAGCGACCTGCATATCTGACGTCAATTCTAGTGCTGCACACAACAGCAAATAGATACTTGCATTCAGTGAAGTAGAATTTGTCAAGTTAATCCCCCGTGGAGTAAAGTCCTTGCAAATTGCTTTACGTTTGAGATTTTCCACAAGTTTTCCATAATCTACTACTTCAAAACCTTTACTTTGATCATTGATAGAGCTCACAAGAAGTAGTTCCAAAACAGATTCGGGGTTCTCCAAACAAGTAGAACCTGAATCAGAACAGAAGAGAAATGTCCCAAAAGGCATGTAATCAGCTGGGTGGGGATTAAAATTCCTTAGAAGTGAGTCTTTGTAAGAGACAACATGTAGAAAGCAAGAACTCCATGTAGAACTTCGTGATATGGCTTCCTGCAACTTTTTGTCACCAATAAGGGGAGAACCAAAGGTGATGCAGAGAGGACGTTTCTTTCCTGAATCAATGCTCTCTAAAAGCAACATAGTAAAGAGAGAAGCAATTGCTCCTCCAACGCCATGTCCAGTAACAATCAATGGATGGGAGCTATTAATCTGCAACAGTATTACCATTGTTACAAGGGCTCACACAGGAAGAAAATAAATTCTAAGGAAATTAAAGAAACAAAGTGCGTCTGATTTCAACTTTCAAAAATTATTTTTAGTTTTCAAAAAAAGTAAAGATGACAGAGCAAAAAGTCCATGACTCACCCCTAATGACTCACTCTTGAGCTGGGACTATAAATCAGAAGAAGAGGATACACTTCCCCTTCAGTTTTTCTGTTTTTAAAACACTTGTCCCGGAAACAAATTTCAAAACTTGATACATTTCTGTTTTTAACTGTTGAATATAGACAAAATAAGGTTTGAGATTCTTGTGCAGAAAATACATTGTATTTATAATAAAGAAAATATGGGCTAAGCCCAAAATACATATGAAGACTAATAACAGTAGAAACAGAAAATAAGATATTAATGATATCTTAAAAAAACCAAAGGTAAGATGAAAATCAATCCAACCCTTAAACTCCACACGTCACTTGAACTATGTTACAACCATGAATTGTAATATAATTGAAAATTGTCAAATTTTGTAATAATTACTTCAAAATGTCGTTGTATTAGTAAATGATTAAGTAAAATTAAACTCATCTCTACTTATAGTGATCCTATCCGACTCATACAGAATTGTCTCCGGCAGAGGAGGTTATCCATGATCTTTACCAAAATGCCTCTCTAGACTTGTAGCACAAATTTTGTCATGCGGGCCACACAAGAAATTCAATATCTCAATCAATCTATTGGGTTTCAGATTGCAATTTTTCAAATAGAAACCACAAAAATAATGAAAGGGGAAGGAAAAGATGTACCTTGGACTTCAACTCATCAAGCTCGTCAAGATTGTCAATGAATAGCGAAACTGCAGACTCATTAACAGAGAACTCTGGAATTTTCTTGGTACATAGAAACTCAAAGCAGTGGAAATTATTCTTCTCCTTGAGATCAGAAGAAGAAACCAATTTCTGATGAAGATCAAAATCATTGTTGACCTCAAACACCACAACCGTCCAATCCGATTTTTCACAAACTTTCCAGAACAATCCGTTCCCCACACGGGGAACCACATCTTCATCACATGAGGAGATAGCATCCCATGTTTTTAGAAGAAGACCAGAGCTTGCCACAAAGTGTGCTTGCACAATTCCACTTGTAAATCTGCAATCACAAGAAGTTCACAACACAGTTAATCAGATACAAAAAAACAAACATGTTGGTTACGAGGGACTCTAATCAGTGAATTTTAAGCCTAACTCAACCTTAAAAAAAAGGCTCGTATGAGGTATACTTTTTCTTTTAGTTTTTACTTTTTATTTATTTATTTGTTTCTTGTTTTTTTTCTAGTATCATAGCCAAGGTTTAGTGTCTATACTAACAAGATTTGATGCTTGTTGGGTCTATTGTTCCACTCATTATTCAGACACTATTAGACCAGTCATTCATGTCTAGTCTCACGTTCATGATATATATCTCTTAGCGGCACGAAAGGATGTGTTCGAGATCTCACATCAACTAAAGATAAGGTAAGTTTATAGTATATTAGAGGATGCAAACCTCACCTTACAAGCCAGTTTGTAAGGTTGAGTTAGGATTAAAGTCCACTTAACAAATTCAATTCAAGTGTTTCAAGTTTATGACTTTTGAAACAAAAAATAAAACCCAAGAAACAAATTTGAGTGTAAGAAGAGTTAAGTTGTGACATACGATAGAGTAAGGTTCATGGTGGTTGTGTGAGTGAGAAAGTTGAAAGGAGGTATGAGGGGCGTCAAGAAGAGGAGAATTGAGTTCAAGATGAATGAAAATTGTGAAGTTTAAAAGAAATTGAATAGTCAAAACTGTGTGGAAGATCCATTGCAAGCAACGAAGTAGAGTTTAGCAAGTCAACAAAGAAGCGCATTAACATTAGCATATACCACAAATAAGTATGAGCGAGATTTTCTCAGACATGAGTTACGCTTAAAGTCCACTACTTAACATATTCAATTCAAGTGTTTCAAGTTTATGACTTTTGAAACAAAAAATAAAAACCCAATAAACAAAGAGTTAAGTTGTGACATACGATCGAGTAAAGTTCATGGTGGTTTTGGAGTGAGAAAGTTGAAAGGAGGTATGAGAGGTGTAAAGAGAAGAGAAATTAGTTCAAGATGAATGAAAATTGCGAGGTTTAAAAGAAAGTGAATAGTGGAAACTGTGTAGAAGATCCATTGCAAGCAAAGAAGTAGAGTTTAACAAGTCAACAAAACAGCACGTTAACATTAACATATACCACAAATAAGTTTGAGAGAAATTTTCTTGGACATGAGTTAGGCTTAAAGTCCACTTCTTAACATATTCAATTCAAGTGTGTTCCAAGTTTATGACTTTTGAAACAAAAAACAAAACCTAATAAACAAAATTGAGTGTAAGGTGGTTGTGTGAGTGAGAAAGTTGAAAGGAGGTATGAGAAGTGTAAAGAAGAGGAGAATTGAGTTCAAGATGAATGAAAATTGCAAAATTTAAAAGAAAGTGAACAGTGAAAACGGTGTGGAAGATCCATAACAAGCAAAGAACTAGAGTTTAGCGGGGCAACAAATAAGCATGCCAACATTAGCATATACCACAAATAACTGAGGGAGATTTTCTTGACATGTCATGTGTTCACACATTCGATTGTTTTATAACCTATTTTAACATATTTGATATTGAAATGAATTCCCATCTTTTTTTATAACGAAGTTGAATACTTATTACCATCACTTTAGATAGTGTAAAAATACTATTTTTCGGTAAAACTAGAAAATATCTTCTTTATATACTTTGGGTATAAACATTAGACTGGTGCCGATAAAAAAAAGTATAAAAATTAGACTGCCAAGGTTAGTACGGTAAGAATAGCAAATAAATATATTAATAGAAACCCGTTTTAATTTATGCATTTAGAAGGAAGTTTACGCATTGTATTATGACTGTTATAATAAATACTATCAAACTTACAAAACTAATTCATAATCATTCATTTATTTATATATTATAATTTAGTTATATTTCTTATATATAATAATTTAATTATATTTCTAGTTAATGTTCAACATTATTCATTATTCATCATCTAACGGCTTGAAGTTTTGTATGATTAATCCTTGAAACAGTACATGCTATCTGCACGATATCCTTCCTTTCAAGTTTCATTGTAGTCTTTTAATGTTCTAGATGGACCTTTTTGTCACAGTCAAATCAAATGGAGATTATATAAGTTTATCCTACAAAAAATATTAATTAAACGCGTTTAATAACAAGAGAAAGCCAAATGAATACAGAGCTTTTAACTAACCTCTGATACTTAGCTCCAACAATGTCCTTCTGCTCATATTTTATCGAGGAAAATCTATCTGAAACCTGTTCACTCTTTGTACGTATCATTTTCACAGCTTCGGGGTGAAGACTTGTTCCTTCACGACCCTGTTAATTGTCATTCCAAAAATAAAAACCAGAATACTCCTTTATTCAATATGTCATGTTCGTGAAATTTCATTTTCAAGACTACGAAACGTCTTCAGTTCAGGACACAACTTCACTTAACAATATTTGATGTCTATACATGAATCAAACTAGGTGGTGTAAATATCACATAGTATTGGGTTGAATAAGCTGTATTTTAGTACATAACCTAAACCTTAATTGGATTGATTCAAAGTAGAGGTATTCATGGATGGGTTTGGATCAAAACTGAAATATTAAATTTTCATTGGTTTAGATTAATTATATCATAAAGTCAATGCATAATAAATAACAGTAAAGAAATCTGCATAATTGGGTATTTTGAGTTCAGTAATTTGCAAATCAGAAAATCAATACTAAAACAATCATCATCCAATTGAGTTAGTTTGATCTGTTGGATCTAAAGGTTCCAACCAATTTAATTAATTTGAATTTTTGGATTAACCTGTATACCTCTCTCTAATTCAAATTGACAGTCGAGTTGACCAACTAAAATAATAACACATCTTTAAACAATTTAAAAAGGAAAACAGTAACTAATTTTTTTGAGTATTATTAGGAGCTTCAAATCCATATAAGAATCACTTTTAATATGACTCGTGAGAACAACTCCAAGGACATTTTGGCAATTACCTTAGACATCAAATTATCTAAAGCCTAAAAAGATTTAGATTTTCTTAAAAAGTATTTTAATTTGTATTACTGGGTTCTAAACTTTATTATTATAAATTATATATATATATATATATATATATATATATATATATATATATATATATATATATTTTTTTTTTTTTTTTT
>Ga0099823_1004601_pt1 | contig 13535 bp, 12 predicted proteins | sample CowpearedBW_FD_76831 | JGI IMG/M metagenome (GOLD analysis project Ga0099823, IMG submission 76831) | Root nodule microbial communities of legume samples collected from California, USA - Cow pea red BW | ecosystem: Host-associated > Plants > Roots > Nodule | place: USA: California | collected... | reverse complement strand
TTAAAAAAGTGTAATCGAATAATGTGATGGCGTGGGTGTTGTATAAACCCTTGGCAGTATGGAGAATGGAAGAAAAGAAAGGAAAGAACAGAAATTACAGTGTGGAAGCAAAGCCCTTAACCCAGCAGGGGCATCAAAGGGAGAGAGAGGAGAGAGAGTAAGTAACCCAGGAACCCTTTCTCTTTTTCTGTCGTTTTATTGCGAAAACCATTCATTCTTAGCGTCGTTTCGTGTATCTATGTGGAATATCTGTGGTTCACTGAGAGAAGATTAGGAATGGGATTTGTTTATCTCTGTGGCGATAATCGAAACTGAAATTAACCTTATTCTTTTCAAAAATCCTACACCTGAATTTGAGTTCGTGGTCCGTTTCTAGTTCGCAGGTTGCTTCTAACAACTCAGAATCATGTCTTGGTGCACCATTGAGTCCGATCCCGGTATGCAAAGTTCATGGCTTTTTGACTAGGGTTCACGGTTCATGCAGTATTTTGTTTGATATAGATGTTGATTGGTACATTGTTTTAGAGTTGATTTTGCTTCTTTTTCTCCCCAGGCGTGTTTACAGAGCTCATTCAGCAAATGCAAGTGAAAGGTGTACAGGTATTTTTGTTAGACTTATTTATTTTTTCGTTGTATTTAGCTTGGTCTTGGAGTGGGATGTTGGTTTTTGTTTCTTGTTTAGGAGATTTTGCTTCCCTTGGGGTGTGGTTGGGATTTGGGTTTTGAAGGGGACAACAATTTTTGTGTTTTTGATAAATTAATAAATATTCTCGATTTTACTTATTATTTTTTAAAATGACATGATAGATTAATTTGTTTATTTTTATGAACTTTGCATAACTGTTAATTTGGAATTGATAAATTACCCTCCCCTGCTAATTTCAAGGCGCAATGTTGCATTCCTGGGAATATTATTCCCACGAACATGTTTGGTTGGCATTTAGTATCAACATTATAGAGATATTTAATTGGAAATTTTTTCTATTTGTTAGTACTGTTATTCAGGTATTTTTTTAAGAAGTCTTTGTGTTGAACTCTATTGTATACTAGCATCTATAATAATGTGAATAACCCGTTGGAGAGAGGAGAGGGAGAATACAACCAGGGGAAGCTAAAAGTACCCTCCAAACCTTATAAAATGAGAAAGGAAAATGAACAAAATATAGAAAGCATCAATGAAAAGGTTGCCAAGTCTATTGCGGATTGTAGCTAACTCCCTTGAAGCAATCGTGAATCTATGAGCACAACGGCAATTAGAATTGATAAACACAACCTATCCTGTAATAATTTTAGCAGTAAAGAGACTTTCTTAAAGATGCAAGCATTTGATCCAACCAAAGTCACCTGTAGACTTAACATACCGTCTCGAAAATGTCATCCTCCTTGTTTTCTCAAAATTTGTAATGAAGTAATGAACCATCAGAAGCACCACCAAACCCCTCCAAAGGAAAAGGACACTGTCTGCTCAAACAGAAATCTTAAAAGTTCATCTCATGGTAGCAGAGATAAGCAAAAGGGCTGCAGGTCAACCTAATAGCAATAAAAAGTGAGAGTTAAAGAAGGACGACCTTTGTAAAGTTAAAGGGTTTGTGAGGAGGTGAAAGACCTCTATCTAAAATTAGATTTCTCATGGGTTGCCTTTTCAAACAAGAAAGTATGATCTATAGGGAAAATGAAAAATTATGCTGTAGAAGTGGACGGGCTGTCTTTCTACCTCTGCATGTCCTTTGAAAAAGCTTTTACCTTGTCAAAAAGATTTATATTCCTGGACATTAGTTAAAAGCACATTGTTAATTGCCATTTCTTGCCAAATTCAGGGCATGGCTATTTGGAATTATTCCGAGTCTGTTAATATCCTAAAAACTACTAGAAAATTATCGAATATTTCAATTCGATGACCATGGAACTTGTTAAATTTTGTGATCCAAAATAAATCTGATAAATTACAGGGCTTAGCAAAATCAATTTATTTTTCGTTTTGGTTCTAGTTAGAATGCTATCCTCAATCACATATATCTTGGCAGGTTGAGGAACTATATTCTTTGGACATTGACTCTCTCAACAGCCTAAGGTTGGTGCGCTATTTCAGCTAGTTTTGAACTTCCATATGTTGTGATGATTAATTTGTGAATGTTGGACTTCTATCTGTCTGGGGATTTTATCCTCGATTTCAGGCCTGTTTATGGGTTGATTTTTCTTTTCAAATGGCGTCCAGGAGAAAAGGATGACCGAGTCGTAATCAAAGATCCCAACCCTAACTTGTTTTTTGCTAGCCAGGTTATTGTTACTATTTTAATAATTGAAATCTAAAATCACAATTGTTCTCTGCGTGATTTTATTGATCTCGGGTTGATTTGTAGGTAATAAATAATGCTTGTGCAACCCAAGCGATCCTGTCCATTCTTATGAATTCACCAGATATTGACATTGGTCCGGAGCTGACAAAATTGAAAGAATTTACCAAAAACTTTCCTCCTGAACTAAAAGGTTTAGCTATCAATAACAGTGAAGCCATACGAACAGCCCATAATAGCTTTGCTAGGCCAGAACCTTTTGTCCCCGACGAGCAAAAGGTTGCAACTAAAGATGATGATGTTTACCATTTCATAAGCTATCTACCTGTTGATGGGGTGTTATACGAGCTCGATGGATTGAAGGAGGGTCCTATCAGCCTTGGTCAGTGCTCTGGTGGGCAAGGTGACTTGGAATGGCTGAAGATGGTGCAACCTATGATACAGGAGCGCATTGAAAGGTATTCCCAAAGTGAGATAAGATTTAATCTCCTGGCAGTCATCAAGAACAGGAAAGAGATGTACACTGCTGAGCTGAAGGAGCTTCAGAAAAGGAGGGAGCGCATTTTGCAGCAGCTGGCAGCATCAAAGTCGGATAGACTGGTGGACAATAGCAATTTTGAGGCACTGAACAATTCCCTCTCTGAAGTGAATGCTGGGATTGAAGCTGCTACTGACAAGATCTTGATGGAGGAAGAAAAATTCAAAAAATGGAAAACAGAAAATATTCGTAGGAAACACAACTACATACCCTTTTTGTTTAACTTTCTAAAGATTCTTGCTGAGAAGAAGCAGCTGAAGCCCCTCATTGAGAAGGCCAAACAGAAAACAAGCAGCCCGTGAAGAACGTTTAATACAAACTTTTTATGTGGATTTCCCGGATATGAGTATGCCCATATGTATCACGTTGCACTTAATTTTTTTAACATTTTGTTAAGTACTGATGCACAAGCTTCTTCTGATCCATGGATATAACTCTACCCTCTTTGGTAAAGATTCATTAGTTCTATTTACTAGTGGTTCTGGGTTAAATAATATATTGTTAGGGGATGAATTTAATCTTCAAAGTTAGTCTTTACCCCCTTCTCATATCCTCGCTTGTATTCTCTCTCTGCAGTTGAAAGACAAAACTTTCGAAAACTAGTGATATCAAGCTACTCCCCACCTCTTCTTTCCTTGTGAATGAGGAAGTGCCATGAATGTTCCGAAATGTTTAAGGAAACCATCACATTTTGTTTGACATTCCGAGGAATGTACAACATAAATGTTCACCGTGAAAATTTGATCCGTAAAATACTAGTTTTTCAACTCCCGTACTACTGATGCTCTGGGTCTTGATTTTCTTTGCATAATAATGAACCGAGTATATTTAAGCTTTGGGTTAAATAAGATTTTAGTTACTGAACTCTGATGTTAAATTAAAATTTGTCACTCTTGATTCTTCTTGCATAATAATGAACTATGAATGAATATGGTACTTTAAACCTAATTATACATTAGACAGATCAAAAAATGTATCAAATTTTCAGATAAGATAAATCTCAATTTCCTGTCAAAGTTAAGAAACTAACAACGTATTTAACATTAAGTTTTTTTTTTTTCAATTGTGCAAACCCTTTAAATTTGATAGTTAGTAATGAAGTTGCAAACTTACGAGTATACTTTTGCATGCAACCTTTCCCGTTTATAAAAACACGTATATAAAATATAATTTGCAAATCACTCCAAGATGCAGCAACCTTGCTCTTTTATCATAGGGTGGTATTTGGAACGATCCTTATGTCTTGCCATTTACCATTTGATTTAAATTAAACTTCTTTCACGATCACGAATAAATAACAATAGAGGTCTTTGCACATAAAGAGAGGTAACTCAAACTTGTGTGTCTTGCACATAAAAAACATCCTAAAATTACGAAACATATTTATCTAGCGCACTCCGTAAATAGTGCAAGCCAAATTATTTTTTATCTTCATAAAATTCAAAATTACACAAGGTAAAATTCAAAATTACACATGCTCAATCAAATGATTAGATGGTATCGTGTAACGGTAACGGTGGTTGTTACTTGTTTTACAATAATTTTTTATTATTCTGATAAATTCATTGGAGAAGAAGAAAAAGGTTACGGAGAGAGAAATAACACATTTAAATAATTTATCTAGTAAAATAAAAAAATAAAAACAACGAATGTTATCATATGTTTATGGGAAGATAAGAAATTAGAAAGCACGTTAAAGCGAAGGTGGCATGAGCATTTGCATTTCCCTCCTCCATGACGCTAGTTGCTTCAATTTCTCCTCCTCGTGTTGCATTACATTGAGGAAGAGTGTTATATGTTTCTGATCCTGAAACGGTACCGTAGCAAGAGTTATAGCTATTATAGGTAGTAGCGTGCGTGGTTGATCAATGATTTGATCAGAATTGTGATCGTGGATCGAAGCAATGTTCAAATTCTTGAAAGAGGTGGTGGCTGGATCTGGCACCGGCCTCAAAGATCTTCCGTACAATATCGGTGAACCTTACGCTTCTGCTTGGGGCTCGTGGCTTCATTTTCGCGGCACCTCCAAGGTAACTCAATGTACATATTTTTTTTATTCCTGAACGAGTAACTCCTAGTCCAATTATGCGTGCATAATGTTTATGTCAATGTTAGCTTCAATTGGAAGCTATACCTAACTAATTTGTCGTTAATTTGGTTTTGGTTTTGGTTTCAGGATGATGGTGCTCCAGTGTCAATATTTTCTCTGTCTGGGAGCAATGCTCAGGATGGACATTTAGCTGCGGGTCGTAATGGTGTTAAGCGTCTACGCACTGTAAGCTTTGCTTGTATTGTGTTGCTGCGGGGTTTCAAATTTTGGATGTTTTTCTCTTTTTGATGGTGCACCGTTTCAGGTTAGGCATCCAAATATTTTATCTTTTCTTCACAGCACAGAGGTTGAAACTGTTGATGCTGGTTCTCCCAAGGTTACAATTTATATGGTGACCGAGCCTGTGATGCCGCTGTCAGACAAGATTAAGGAGCTAGGTCTTGAAGGTAGCCAGAGGTATGAATGCAGTTTCTGCTGCATGATGTGGTTCAGTTGCTAAAACATTGATTGGCAACTTTCATTGCACATGATTTCGAGTGTAACATTAAATTAAAATAATGCAGGATGAAAGCTTTTGAATTTCAATTTGATTTTGATTTTGCTATTTTGTATCAATTGGTTTTTGAATTGAGAAAATAGTATTCATTTGTTATATTTTACTCCTTATCGTGGTTGTAGGGATGAATATTATGCTTGGGGACTGCATCAAATAGCAAAGGCTGTGAGCTTCTTAAATAACGATTGTAAACTGGTGAGTGTTCATGAGCTAATATAAGTATGGTTTTTATGCTCTCTGGTTATTGTTTTGTTTTTTTCTTGATAAGCTTTGCGTGTTGCAGGTTCACGCTAATGTTTGCTTGGCAAGTGTCGTTGTCACACAAACTTTGGACTGGAAACTCCATGCTTTTGATGTTCTATCAGAGTTTGATGGGAATAACGAAACTTCCTCTGGGCAAATGCTGGTAATTTAGTGTTTGGAAGTAATACCTTCTTTTCTTGTCAACTTTAGAACATGTTTCTTGGTATGTGGTTGAAAAAGGTCACGATGGCCTTACACTTTAGCAGACCCTAGTGTGACATCAAAACAAGCTATAGGCATGTGTTCTCTCTTGAAAGAGGGAGTCTTTTTTTCCCAGGGGGGGATGGGAAGGACCTCGCTACGATTTATGACACCTTTTTTTTATCGTCTAAAAGAAAAAACTCAAGCTGTGAAGAAACCTAATATCTATTCCTCGCATGTTTTCCATTCAGCAATATGCATGGCTTGTTGAAGCACAATACAAATCAATGGAACTGGCAAAATCTGACTGGGCTGGAATTAAGAAGTCTCCTCCTTGGGCCATTGATTCTTGGGGCATGGGTATGTTATTCTCAGTTATAATGCATTATGACGGCAATTTGAAATATTAAGTGCAATGGAGCCAATTAACATTTTGGCATTGTTACAGTTTCTCTTGCTTGCTGATGGTCGCATTTCATGTCCTCTTACTAGCCTAATCAATATGGTTGTACCGTGGTGCCCAGAACATATATTCTGGAATTCGTTTTCATCTATAGCTGGCCATAAACAAATGAATTTTACTTGTGAAACTACTTTAATTTTCTTACTAAAGATATAAAAACCGATATTGAACCTCACCAAACATCTTAAGCTTTTGCAAAAGTTGGTCCTTGACATGGTATCAAAGTTTCTATGATAAAATGGTAATGAATTTGATCCTCCACCCCTGTTTCTTGTTAATCTAAAAGCTGAATTTCAGCAAGAGAAAGATACAGCCTGTAAACTATTTATGCTTCTGATCCAGAGGGCCCATTTGCAAGGAGGTAGGCTATTGATATAAAACCAATCTTGAACCATCACCTAACTGCTTAAGTTTTTGGACAGAGTGGTGCTATAAGTTAAACTCCATGCCCGTTTACTCTGGGGGCTTGGTTCTGTTTGTAATTTACTGTTTTTGCTAAGAATGGATCATAATATCAATTTTTGTTCTTAGTGAAGAAGGAAGAACTAGAAATAATGTATCTTATGCTTTGCATAATGTTACGATAGTTACCAATCGACTTCTTTGCAGTCCTAGTAAGTAGCAAATCATATTTAGTTTGGAATTTATTGTTTACATATTTTGTTTAACCTTTTCCCTTATAAGTATTCCTTAAGAGCATGGTTATATATCAGAAAAAAAAAATGTTACCATTTGTCCATGCATTAGTAATATTGGTTAAAATGATGTAAACTGCACAGATATTGTTGGTTTACAGAATAGACCTCTCAAAACCAACAAATTCTTATTTTATAGGTTGTCTTATCTATGAGCTATTCTCTGGTTTAAAGTTGGGCAAAACGGAGGAGTTACGCAACACTGTCTTCATTCCTAAGGTCAGCCTGCTTAGGAATTTACTGTTGTTGTCTTTGTTCGTGTTACTACATATAATGTTTATTAAGTGAGGCTTTGATCTGTTGGTTACTTTTTTATATCTCATTCTAATAAAATATTCATTCTTCATCTCTGATTGTCTTTTTGTTTTTGGCTTACAGTCTCTGCTTCCAGATTACCAGCGGTTGCTGAGTTCTACACCCTCTCGTAGATTAAATACATCAAAGCTTATAGAAAACAGCGGTGAGTGCTTATTGATATATTTATAATTTGTTTTACAGAAACTTGGTTAGCTTAGCATTGTTACAGTTTTACTTCTTTGTTTGAACTTTGAAGGATTGTTTTGCAATTTGTCTTATATGCTATAGGATACAGTGTATTCCTCTGTCAGGCTACTTAAAACTGTGCTAGTTATGTCTAGGTATTTTCCATTCGGGCTGGCTTTACTGCGGTAGGATTGTCATAGATTGTAGTTTAAAACTTCATGGGAACGTTGGTAATTATTGGAGTTTTGATAGCCTTAGTTTTTTTGAGATGGTTGCTTAGCATTTTTGGAAGAGGTTCCATGTTTGATTAATACATTCAAGTGTAGTTTATAGCTTACCAGAATGCGTTTAAAACTGATGTTGTATAACTCTAACTTCCTGAGTTTACTGTATATAAGAGAATAGAGAAATTTAATGGCTTTTCTTGAAAAGAGGATTAATCAAGGAGAGGGGGTGTTGAGTATTACATGCATGCAGAGGTTATGGTTTATATGATAGAGTGTTGTTGGGAGCACATTCTAATGTAAATTGATCTTAGCTTTTTCAGATTTAGGACTTAGGAGGGAATTCTTCTGCTTCATGATCAGGTGAAAACAAGCTAAAATAAAATCCAGTTCAATAATCTATACCACATTCTAAATGTTTGCTTTTCTTGTTTTGAACTTCTAATAGTTATTATTTTCTGTCATGATATAAATCTCTGCAACTTTAAGTTTGTTGGTAATGGATGTGCAGAGTATTTTCAAAATAAGTTAGTAGACACGATTCATTTCATGGAAATTCTTAGTTTGAAAGATAGTGTTGAGAAAGACACTTTCTTCCGCAAGCTTCCAAATTTGTCAGAGCAACTTCCTCAGCAGATTGTGTTGAAAAAGGTCTCTTTACAAGTTCAAATTAAAAACTTTTAATGTTCAAAATTTTATCCCAATTGATTAATGAGACAATTTTGGTTTTCGCAGTTGCTTCCTTTATTAGCTTCTGCACTTGAATATGGTTCAGCCTCTGCCCTGGCTTTGACTGCATTGTTGAAAATGGGTTCCGCACTGTCAGCTGAGGAGTTCTGTGTCAAGGTGTATAATAACTTCAATACCTTTATGATGCCCCTTTTCTTCGTTCTTTCTTATTGTTTGATTCTCTCACTAACTAGGACTCATCTCATTCCTGTATTGGATTTCACTATATTATACTTAGGTGCTTCCAACCCTTGTTAAGCTTTTTTCATCAAATGATCGAGGTATTCGAGTTGGACTTCTACAACATATTGATCAGTATGGGGAGTCATTATCAGCACAAGTTGTTGATGAGCAGGTACGTTATCAGAATAAGATTGTTTTTTTTTTCCGTGGTATAATATATGAAGATTAATGTTATCAATGTGGATATTTTTATTCTATTGTTGACATTTGATGATCAGGTTTACCCTCATGTTGCTACTGGGTTCTCTGATACATCCGCTTTTCTGAGGGAACTTACTCTCAAGTCCATGCTAATTCTGGCTCCAAAGGTCTGTCTTTTAGTATTCATATTGGCTAAATTTCTGTCTTTTCGTAATGTTATTGGTGTAATTAGAATTTTAGGCACTAAAAATTTGTTCAGAAGAGGCGTGGGTTGTGTTAGAGCTTGGGAATTAGCATCACGGAGAAGCTCCTATTGCTATTAGAACTACCAATAAATCTTAATTACACTAATCTATGTTTGAATAAGTACATGTTTGGGAATGACTAAATTTCGCGAAATTATTGCTAATTTTTTAAGATAAATTAAATGTTTTCAAAGAAGTTGAATGATGTTGGGTTTGCATAATTGATTTTGAATGCACATCAATGAGATAAATGGGTTTCTTGTGATCGCTTTTATAATACCGAATTGTCTTTGAATTCTGATTGACTCTTAAAATTGGTTTTTGATATTATATAAAAGAAGAAACTAATTGAGACAGAGAATATTACACAGAGAACATATGATAAAGAACTCTCCTAAACAAAAGGACAGAAATAAGAAGTACCAAGAAAAAGAAATTCAATGAAACGAAGTGTACCCAATCGCTCAGTATATGTTAGTGAACTCTGTTAGCATCTTAAGAAAAGAAAAGTTAACATAGTTAGAATATTAATGAATTAGTTCGTTCAGGTGTTAATTAGATATAAATAGGGGAAGAAGGATAGGAGATAGAGTGAGATGTTCAATTATAAGTTGAGCATTAGGTCTTTGTGAAAAGAGAGATTCTTTGTAAAGGAGAACCCTTCGAGAAGAGAGTGTTGTTTTATATCTTGTTCTATTGAATAAAATCTTTTTTTTTCTCTTTTCAATTTTTGGTTCCTGACACAACCTCAATTAAATGCCATGTTTTTGAACGCTTTGTTCCTTTTTCTTTACGGGTTCTTTTCTTCTTTTCCAGCCCAAATCTTCTTTTCTATTTGATGAGTCTTTAGTAGCTAATTTTATTTGTTAAAATGTTATTTGTCTCATAATTGCAGCTGTCTCAAAGGACCTTTTCGGGGTCATTATTAAAGCATTTGTCAAGGTTACAGGTACTGCTTCAACTATTAATGTGTGGGGAACGAAAGCTGACTGGGAAAGTGAACAATTTTCCTGGTTTTTCCTTTTCTAAAATTTATAAAATCTACAATTTGTTCTCTATAGGTCGATGAAGAACCAGCTATACGAACAAATACTACCATCTTGTTGGGAAACATTGCAAGCTACTTAAACGAAGGGGTATTATCACATGATGTTTTCTAGTTCAGATAGTTGCCGTACTTTTGTTTATTGTTAGAAAATGTTCATTGGTTAATAACTCCTCGGAGCTTTTTCTCAGACAAGAAAAAGAGTGTTGATTAATGCATTTACAGTCCGTGCTTTACGTGATACCTTCCCACCTGCTAGAGGAGCAGGTATTGGACTTACCCCGAACGACGTATTACATTTTTTCTTCAGTTTTGCAACAAAATGTATTTTTTCACCATTTTAAATTTTAATTTACAGGCATTATGGCTTTATGTGCTACCAGTTCCTACTATGACATCACTGAAATTGCAACTCGGATTCTTCCTAATGTTGTTGTGCTCACAATTGATCCTGACAAGTTATATCCTGCTGATGCTTTATTTTCTTATATCCACTTTCAATTTGTGAACAAGTTTGTTAGTCAATTGATTTCTATATAACTAATATTTTTTAGTTGGTTAAATCCTTTTTTAAAGAAAAAAAGTTCTTGTGTTGCACAGTTGCTTCTTAATTCCTTTTTTTATGTTTTAAATTTTTTACGTTAGGCTCTTAAATAATGAATGTTCTTTATTTTTGTCCTGTGTGCTAATTTGTATGTTTTGCCAATCCTCATATTCTGCATAGAGATCTTTCTTTTCCTTGGAATATTTCACCTTTTTCAAGGCAGTGATTATATGTTTTTCTTGTCATGGTTCAAACAGTGATGTGCGATCTAAGGCATTTCAAGCTGTTGATCAATTTTTGCAGATGGCGAAGCAATATTATGAAAAGGTATACAATAAAATTCTTTTTGACTGTTGCCCAGATGCATAATATGGTTCTAAATATTAGCGTGTATCTTTGAGAAGAAAATAAATTTACGTTCAGAGTTAATTTTTTAAAACCCTAATTCTAATTTCATGTAAATCCACTCAGATGGCATGGGTGTTCCATTTCATTTTATCACATGCCCTTCTTTTTCCCCCTTCCAACTCAGGTATGGGATGGAATCAATCCCTTTTTTCATTCCATTATAAAAATTATCCAAACAATGGAATGGGAATTCTCTTCTATTCCAAAAAATTTTATTCCATTCTTCTGACCATTATATATCCAAAAGCATATTCTCCCTTAAGGAATAACAGTCATTCTTAACATCTTATAAATTCAAAATTGAAGTTGTTTTGAATTAATAACTTAAGAATTTAAACGGGAAAGCCTTGGTGCAAAGGTAATACTGTTTCCTTGTGATCTAAGGTCACGAGTTTAAATCTTGAAAATGGCCTCTCTCTGCTTAGAGGGGCAATGCTGTGTACATCCACCCTTGCTGTATCCAACTAAGTGGGAGCCTTGTGCACTAAGTCACTCTTTCTTTTCTATTTTAATAAATATTTTTTAGATTCTACCTACTTATACATATCTCCCTCATAATTTATTTTTTCTTTTAATTTAGATTTTTTGGACTTTACCTAAATCTAGAAATAGTTGTGCAGTGTACTCTAGTTCCTGCTTTACCTACTAATGCTCTTTGTTACACATTTCTCAGAAGGAAAATTCACTGTTTAAAGAAAGTGTAACTATTCTGGTTATCCCGTAAGGCCTGCTTCTCATCATTTAAACTAACAATATCTAGGATGATTTGCATGGGCCTACAGCTGAACGTCCATACTTATGTATGTACAGTCAGGGTATTCTTTTGCTTATGCACTGCCATCGTCCTGATCGCAGTAGTAAGAATATTTGCAAAACATCAACGCAAGTGTGACAAAAGGGTTGAAGCCAAGGAAATTAGGGGGTGTTTGACAATTATGATCTGTACATTTCGAGAATAACCTAACATAAAATTTTACCGCTTAAGTATTTTAGTCTTGCACCAAATTAGAATGGCTCATGTCAGGCCAGCATTTGAAGTTTTGTAAATGATCTGTAAGTTTCAATAACTGTCTTAATAGTGACAGTTTGTTGCCACCTTTAATGGTGAATTGTGATACTGATGTTCATGCTCTTATCTTTAGACGAATACAGCAGAGGATACTGAGGAAGCTAGCATGGGGATCTCTTCAATTCCTGGAAATGCTGGTTTACTTGGGTAAGTCAGTTCAAACTTTGTGGCCTGGCTGTTCACATATTAAACAACAGAGAATAAGTAGTGCCAGCTGGAGTTTTACGATATTGAGTAATTTAGTTTACACTATTTAATGTGAAGTTGCGCCTGTTTTTGTTCTAAATTAGTCAATTAAAAATGCATGGACTCTTTGTTGTCTACTTATGTAGAATATTAGTAGTAACAATCATAGCTAGAACAAACACGCCATTGAGTGAAACACACACGCCTCTCTCTCTCTCATTGAGTGAAATTCATGTGGGTTTTGCTAATTACGTAGGTTTTTTTCCTTATTTGGTGGGGTCCATTCCAAAAATAGTGGGACCTACAGGAATTTCAACTAATGGATAGTGTGTGTTGCTATTACGCCTCTTGATGTGATGGTGTATAGTATACCATGTAAAAATTTGTCTTTGTTTGGGTTGGGAGGGTTTGTGTCTAGATTTTGCAAGTTTCAGTATATAAACTAGTTAAATGATGCTATCTTTTGTCATGCCACTGTAAGAAAGGTACTTAATCAGTTGAAAAAATAAAAACCTGGCAGTAGTTGTCTTGTCTAAACAGTCCTGAGGAGCTCAGCATCCCATTAGGGGTGCCTGCTTTTCTAGCTGAGATTCAGTCTTCTTTAATTGCACCTAAGCTGCTGAGCTGTTTCTTTGCATTATGGTTTCTGACTTATTCTCATCATTGTGTAGATGGGCTATGAGTTCCTTGACTCTGAAGGGTAAACCTTCTGATAATGCTCCAGTCTCTTCTGTGAGTTCTACGGCACTTCCTCCAGCATCTGCTAATGCAGGCTCGGGTATGACAGATGATCGGTCTCTTGGCTATTTTAAATATGATTTACTATTGTGTATTCCTCTGAGTATGTGATCAAATCTTCCTCTCCCCCATCCATTTTTGCCTGCTAACCTTCATAACTCAATACACAAGGGTAAAAAAATATAAATTTAGGACAGATTTATCATTATAAACTAAATTAACTACTTTTCTTAATTCTGATGAACAAAGTAATTGAGGCTCATAAATAAGAATGCAGAGAGTAACTTTAAATCTGGTAATGCTTTTGTAACCAACTTGAGTCACTCAGTTCGCTAGTACTTCAGTGGAATAATGTCATCGTCTTTGATGCGCGTTTTGGCACGTAGGCAATTTAGGTATTACAAGTTCGTCATTGCATTTGTTAATATGTTGAGATGATG
>Ga0099823_1004600_pt1 | contig 13537 bp, 5 predicted proteins | sample CowpearedBW_FD_76831 | JGI IMG/M metagenome (GOLD analysis project Ga0099823, IMG submission 76831) | Root nodule microbial communities of legume samples collected from California, USA - Cow pea red BW | ecosystem: Host-associated > Plants > Roots > Nodule | place: USA: California | collected... | reverse complement strand
TATATATATATATATATTATATATATATATATATATATATATATATATATATATATATATATATTTTTCTTTTTTTAAATAAAAAAATTTATGGGATAGCCTCTCAATTTGTCAATCTATCCATTGAAAAGATAAACCAAATTTTTAATCTCTTTTAGTAGGTAAGTTAATGTGGCTTGTCTAAGTTTTGACGAAACTGGAATGGATCAAAAATTAACTCATGAACTAACTTATTTTTTCATCCCTAAATTTAACCAATGAATTTTTTTAACCATAAACACTATAAGAATTTTCATAATTATTGATGAAAGTTTACTAATAGAAATAAATTCAACGATAAAACTAAAATTTACTAACGAATATTAAAATTTTAATTATCGATAAAAATATTCATAGATATCGAATTCAACATTAACATGTGTTGAAATAGGAAAAAGAATAAGTAGGAAAAAAAAGGAAGATGAAAGAAAAAAAAACAAAATTGTAATCTATAATTATATATAAAGGAATTCCCTCTTTTGTGTCCACATTTCATAATTCCAACTTTATCCTTTACAATTTAATTATTTATTAAATTTTTAAAAATTAACGGTTAATTTTACAAGTTTTTATAAAACTATTTACTTATCTTTTTCTTCTTTTTTCTCCTACTATTCATTAATAGTTATTTTTCTCATATTTTCTCCATAAATATCACTTTAATTTTTATAAATATACTTTTATTTTGTTCATTATAACATTACAATATCATCAATTATAAATATAATTCAAAAAATGCATACATACAAGCGCGATAGCGCTGTGTTTACCTTAGTATTTATTAATAGATTTTAGTGGTTGTCAAAATTCATCAATAATAATTACAAATAAATTAATATTGACAAATATTTATCAATGGATTGAGACTGTTAATAGTTACCGACGAATTTTGTCGATAAATTTTTAATTATGAGTTATTATTAATGAATTTTATGATCTATCGGTAAAATTTATTTTTAATATCTTATCAACGAATTTTGTATCGTTATTAACATGTCTATAACTAAAAATTTTATTGTGAAACATTATTTACGTATGTTCCAACAGTTTCCATTACACTGTAATAGAATAATGTAATATTTAATCTTATAATAACATTTTATAAGTATTTTTAATATTAAGTTTAGTATTTCTTATAATAAATTAATTATTTGTATTAAACATACAATTTTTTATGAAAATTTACATAAATTAAATAATTATTATCTGTTTACTTTATTGAACAAGTTTTTAAATTTTGTTTAAAAATAGATTTTTTTTTATAAACTTTGCCGCCGTTGTATAAAATCATTTTATATTATAACCTCATGCAGCGTTTTCTTTCTTCTTCTAGACATTCTAACGGCTTAAAACATTGTAGTATTCATGTGGTTGCATTAACTTATATTTATTATAGAATACGGTTCAAATTTGTTAATATTTCCTCGTGAAAATTTATTAAGAAAAGTTGTAGATATGTGTAATTAACCTTTGTCACTTTTTCTATGAAGATCTAGGTTCATCCCTGATACATTAGAACCTAAGGACTTCAAATCCAGTGTGATTCCTCAATTTTTGGTAAAATAAATTTTTGCTTTAATGTACAAAACTCTCTTCTTCAACATCCCCTTTGACTACTGAATCAGCACCAATATAGGTATGATGACTGATTGGACCTTAATTTGATATCAATCTTTCAACTCAATCCCAACCGGTGAAATAGGATGAGTCGTCAATTCATTCACACAAGTTGAGACTAATCTTCCAACTCAAATCAAACCCATGAAATAAGATGAGTGATTAAGTCATCATTAAGCATAAATCAAACCACAAACAACTGAACAAAAGCAAAGATAAATACCCAATAAGTAGACATGAATAGAATCAGAATTGATTACATCAAACCTGGACATGAGGGAGTTCAACTACTCATAGAATATTACAATACAATTTCAGCAGCATCTACACATAAGATCTACACTAAGAGCACCTCCCTCGTGCCTATTCTATCCTACTGCTATATTGTGGAGTATCCACTCAATGCTTGAAATGAGAATCCAAGGTCTTTATTTATAGAAATTTTTGGACGGTGCTCAACCCAACTTTTAGCGCTCAACCATTCACCGCCTTAAGTGCTGAGCACATTTTCTTGTGACTCAGCCATGCACCGTCTTACGTGCTGAGCACATTCTCTTGTGGCTCAACCATGCACTGCCTGAAGTGTTGAGCACATTATCTTGTGGCTCATCCATGCACCGCCTTAAGTGCTAAGCACATATCTCATAGCTCAGTCATGCACTGCCTTAAGTGTTGTTCACCATTTTGTTGTGGCTCAGCTCCAAAAGTCATATTCTGGGTCATTCCTTGACCTCCTTACTAGAGCTCAACCGCACATTTTGGGGCTCGACTGCATCATTTTTAATTCTTCAAGAAATTGCTGCAAAATCATAAAAAAATCATCAATTTCTTATTTTTCTTCTTTTTAATACCTCATTCTGTAATTATAAGCCAAAATGAGTTATTTACTTACAAAATATGATAAATTAAAGTATGATAAGTGTCAAGTTTATATGGAAATTTTACTTATTCTAGACACTTATCATGACTCCAATCGAATAACCCAATCATATTTAGTTGAAACCGGAGTAAACTGTAATCACTTTAGCCAATAATGTAATGGTCGGATGTGGATTTTAAAATTTTGAATTTGGATTGATTAATTTGTATCAGAATCCTACACTAACCTAGCGATGTTCACCCCTACACTTGACTCAACTATGTCCAAATTGGACTTGATTCAACTCAACACAATATGCACCTACATTGTCTTGATCTGAACCTAATTCAATAACTTACTTGATTTGAGCTTGATCCAATATTTTCCATCTTGAAATTGAATTTGATTTAGACATATTTGGTCCATGCCAAACTCAACCTGACTTGTGCACGACTCATCTTGGCCACCATAGGTCCAACCTAACTTATTTCAACATGAGATCCCACCTCGACTTATTCGAAACTGAACTTGATCTTATTTGACTTTTCTTATACTAAATTTATATTTTGATTGAGTAAATATATAAAAAAGATTGAATAAATTTTTTTTTTTACTTTAAAAAGGCATTCATGGATTGGCTTATCCATGTTTTATTGACATTTTAATCTTGTAAACTTTTTTTTCATGTTGACTTTTTAATTTTGTGAGTATTTTTTACTCTACTCAAGAGTGAAAGACAATTTATTGCTCTTCATGTTCAATGCTTTATAAAAATAAAGAATCTAAGAAAAAACAATCTATTTCTCCTTAGGTATAATTTTTCATTGACTGTATTTTATGTTGTATGATTTGTTCATTTTTTCATATGTTAATTAATATAAATTTCATTATATATTAGTGTAATAAGCAAAAAGGAACTTTTGAGTGTAGATACTATGTCATGTACTAGATGTGGACCATAGCCCGTGGTGCTATCAAAGATTCTTGGAATGAGGTAAAAAATAAAAAAGAATCCTCTTTGAAGCATGTTATCAAATATTTAAATAATATGTTGTGGATACTAATATGCATTGATTTCTTTGAACTACAGGTTTTCGACAATGCTGAACCATTGGGATCTGAGAAGATTGATGAAGTGAGGACTGAATGGACCAAGTACTTCTTCCAGTATAAAAATTAGTTGATAGGTTTCCTTCTCTTTGTTGAATAGATGTACTTAGGAAATATTTTGGTCAAATCCATTGTTGGATTTGAATTGATGTTTAATTTTGTACTGTATAAATTGTTGTGCTGCCTGGTTCTGGTTTTGAATTGAATGCAACAGGTTTCAGGTTTTGGTTAATTGCAAAAACGAAGCAAACCTTTAAAAAACAAATAGGCAATATTAGTTCTGTTGTAACCTTAACCAATCTAATATATCACATATTAGATCGGTTAAGGTTACAACCGATCTAATATTGTCTGTTTCTTCTCTAAGTGATCTCAATTATATTAGATCGACTTCGTCCTTAACCAATATAATATAACTTATCTGATGTTTCTCTGTGTGAGTATCTTTAGATCGATTATTTGAAACCGATCTAATATGGAATTATTAGATCGGTTCATTACAACCGATCTAATATGTGAAGGACATATTACATTGGCTAATATTAGATCCGTTCCAAAACCGATCTAATACATGCTTCAGAATCAATGTAATATGACCTTTTTGCACTAGTGATTTGATCGAAATCATGATGATCTCTGGACTTGAAAAATTTATGATGGAAATTAAAGAATATCTAGTGAAAAGAAATTAAGAAAAGAAAAAAAATCATTTATTTTTTTCCATATAACCTAGGTGTTATCCTATTGGAAATACTTTTACATAACAATTGTAGGGTGTTGATACACTTTGTTTTATGGCTTGTAGGGTTTAGATACACTTTTGTTTTATCCCTACTTTTGTGATCCTATGAACTGTTAATGCGCCTTGTCAGTTTTAATTGGACCCCTCAAAATTTGTCCACTAAAGAGAATTTTGAGATTTTGTATCACAATCACTTCATCTTAATGCTTTCAAGGTCCCTTCGGCTTCTCCAAACTTCATTTTCAACAAATTTCAATGGGATTTGTTGTGGCATCGTCCTATCATTCTTCTTCTCGATGAGCTCACACTAATAACAAAACCTCAACTTTTTCATGAAAACCATAATATTAAGAAAATTCTCATCGGATAATATGGTGTTTTGGTTTAGGAATTATAACTACATATGGTGTTTGTAAAAATTTATGGAAAATAAAGGAGAATTTTGGTTTAGGAATTATAACTACATATGGGTCTTACTTATTTTGTAAATAAAAGTTTTAGAAGGTCATATCAATTTAATATTTAATAAAATAATTTTAAATATCATCATAATATTAAACTTTTTCTTAAGAAAAAAAATCTTAATGTGAATTTTTATCCATGAAAACAAATGTAGTTAAAGGTAAAGATTGTGATCAATCATGTTTCTTGTGGAAACTAATAAACAAAATCAATTAATGTGTATAAAGCCATTTTTTGGGTGAAATGAAGGTATATAAAGCCGTGATGCTAGCTGTTATTTTTTTTATCAGAAGAATTGACTAATATTGGAGAAAAACCTTGGTCCTATAATCAATTATTACGTATAAAACCTATAATATAAAATGGTTTTCAATGCTTGGAATTTCGTTACAATAAAGAAAAGATTAGATTGCCGGCCCCCTTTGGCTTTTCAAAACACAATAATTGTTGAAGAAGAATATGATGACAGAAACTTATTCTAAGTCTCCAATATTTGATTTTCAACCAATAATCTTTATAATTTGGATAAGACACTATTAATAAAACCATTAATTAACAATAAAATTATTTAATTAGTATTGGGAAATTTTTCTTAAAATGTGTTCCTTTTATATGGGTACTTTTCTTTAGAATTAAGAGAACTTTTAACTTATCGACGTTCATATTAACAAAGACACACTTATTTTATTCTTCTTCAAAAAGACTTTCGATACGTGGATTCATTTGAGATGCTTATTAAAACTATCATTGATGAATTTTTTTCAAAGAGGATTCATTAGAGAGATAACACCAACGACACACAAATTCAATTTATATAAGAGATTGACATCACATTCAATCTAGAACCTTAAAACAATAAGTTTATAAGTCTTATTTTCATTACTATTCAATCAATTTAAGACTTAGATTTTCATTTAGATTCCCAACCATTACCACATCATATACAGATAATTGATTAGAAGATAGTTCAACTTATTCATGTAAAAAACAAACTATCTCTCTAATTGGAAATAAACTTTATTCAACTCTATTATTGTTGTGGTTTATTAATAGAATTCACAGTATAATTTATAGACTCATATTTAGATCTTTTCACTTAAAATCATTATAAATGACTAATACACTAACTGCACATAACAACCAGTATATTAACTATCTATAACGGCTAATTTATTAACTACCCAGAACAACTAACTCATCAATTATTATTGAGACTTCAACGACTAATCGACTAATTCATTCAAGTATATTCTAAATCTAACGATTCACTTGTTGACATAACATTATTTATACATAAATTTTGATGTGAATATGTTGACATAAAACATAGATGATAATTAAAAGAATGAAAAAGACATTGCCGCCATAATAACAGTCTGTCACGTTTGGTCACTATAAGTATGAAGCCAGAAACATGAGTGAGTTGTATTCTAGCTACAACTATGCAAATATATACATAAATGGCTTGAGGTGATTGGTATAAGAATGAAAATTGAATTCCTTATGCAGGTTATGATTGCAGAGCAGTAGCGGAAGATGAAAAATGGAAACCATATTGGTGACTGTTAATGGAGATTATTAACTTATGATGATTACTTTTGAAGCAGTGCCCGTCCCAAAAGTAAAGCCACAGGAAATGTTGGCCTAGTGAGGGTATTCCCTTCACCATTGATGTAACTTCAAAAGGCCCACCTATCTCTCTCTACTATTCTATTCTATTCTATTATATTATATCATATCATATCATATCCCTCACCACTCTTTCCATCACCAAACAACAACCACATTTCATTTTCTCTAAATTTCACCATTTTAATTAACTCTCATATAAAGTTCTATAATTTCCATTCATACAAAAAATGATACAAACATGTGATAGGCATTGATTCAATTATCTGAACTTAGATTGTTGCCTTGCCTGCAAAAAACTGATGACCTATGTAACAGACTATGGCTCTTTACCTTTCTAGTGTAGCCATGATTCAAAAGAACCCTAAAAGTGATGTCAAAAAATAATTTTTTGCTGGAAATGAAAAATATTAGAAAATATTTTGGAAAAATGTGAGTGGCAACCCTGATTGTAAGGTAACTTGCCGGCAAAGTTACCCCTGCTGAGAAATTTAAGGTTTTGTGTTGCGGCTCTCTCTCTCTCTGGGTTTCAACTCTCAAGTCCACGCCATATCCCTAATCTGCGTTACCCTATTTTACCTTTTCACTACAAATATCGTAGTCGGCAGCGTACAAGGTAAGAAAACCTCTACCATCTAATATAATAATCATTTTCACTTCTTTTTTTTTCAAATCAATTTTTCTAACTAAAACATATCAATTGCTACGAGATTATATACATATTTTTTTTGAAAAAAAAAAAGAAAATAATTTCCAATTATGTTTTCATCTGAATTGCGAGTATTTTATCCTATAAATAGTCTTATAACCCCTTCCATCTCTTTCCCCACCAAAGTCTATCTACCTTCTCTTGCCTCTTCTCTTTCTTTCTCTCTTTCAAATTTGTTTTTTTTCTTTAGTCTTCAGCATCAAGTATGTGTATGCATGTTCTTCTGCAGGGTTTGGCTCTTGGAACATGGTTATGGTTGCAGAGAGTATGGGAGAATCTGTAAAGCTCAGGAGGGATAGCACCTTGATATTGATACTTATGTTCATAGCAGTATATATTTGGCGCTATCTATTCTGAGCTTCATGGCTTCTTCTTCATACTGTAACACCACACTGAATAATGTGTTTTTCTCTTCCTTCCTTTCTTTTCATAGATTTTACTTTGTTGTGAAGCAGAAATTTCATATCACGATGATCGTAATCGTCGTGGAGTCTTGTTCGATTCAAGTTCTTCGGCAAGTTAAACATGTTTGGAGTTATATATGGTCACTAACTACTTGTTGTAAGCATGTTGGATATTGTTTTGGCATGATCTGTGATCAGTGTCTAGTTAAACATGTTTTCTTCTTCTGTTGTTTGAACTGTTATTGAGTTTTGTGATTGATTGTTCTAATTTGTTCTAGTTTGATCCCTAGAAAGTTGCTATTGCTGGACCATTAATTTCTCACAGTCATGGTGACGGAAGAGATATGGTGATAACATATCAGAGATTCTTGTTCATGATACGGTGTCTAAGAATTTGGTGTTTCAGCGTTCTGGATCAGTATGTAAATTGTTCTATGGTTTTCATCCACCAAAATTTTCCTTTCTTTTTCACTGGAAAATTCTATTATGGACAGTTTATAAGTTAAATACAGTTTTGTAGAGTTTGAGGTTCTGTTCTCCCAATTTTTTGTTTAAAGATGTATTTTATTACATACCTATTGATAGTCAGTCAACATTATCTAAATTAATATTCATATTTTTTTTATCTCATCCATCTTAAATTACCTTTTTTTTTATCTTTATTTATATTCTTAATTTTTCTCGCCCTCTTTTATTTTCTCTGAATTAAAGTTCAATAGTTTTTTTTTTTTTAGAAGAAGAAGAAGAAATCGTTAATAATGAAAACATCCTAATTATATTATTATATTTAAAATAGTTGTGTATTATGAATTTGAATGGTATGAAAATAAATATTTATCTTATATAATTCACGGTCTAAAACACTAGTGTATGTACATTTGCTAATATACATCTTATTTATTTTACGGAAAACAATAATAAATTTAAACTACATTTTGAAAATATTTAGAAAATTACGAATCACTAAAATTGTGTTTTAAAATCTTTATAATTTATACCATATATAAAGATATTTTTATTTTTTGAATTTGTCCTTTAAATATTTTTATAAAATTAAAATAAATATTTGATTAATTTTACAGATTTTTTAAATTTAATTTGACCGGTTTCTAAGCTTAATGTTTTTTTAATTATAAAACTATCTATATAAAAAATAAAAATTATTTACAATAAAATTATAAAAGTATTTATATTTAATTTCATAATTATAATAACAATAATAATTCTATTATTTTTTATTATCATGAAAAAATATAAAACACACCACATTCCTATCTCTTATTTATTCATATACTTATTATATTATACTACTAGAAAAATCCTTGATTAATGATTTATTTTAGTGAACAAAAATAATTAATTGTTATAACCAATTCATATATTAAAAACTATTGATAACTAAAATAGTTTCAAGAAATTATAATTGGTCTCTAAATTAGTAATTAAAATAGTTTTTATTATTAATTGATATTTAAATTGGCTAGTAACATTAGTTATCTAAATTTTTATTACCAAAAGAATTGATATTTAAATTAGTCTCTAATTAAAAAATTGATTTCTAAATTGATTTCTAAACATATTTTTTAGTCATAAAATTAATTATTATTTGATAATTTTCTTGTTGTGTTATTTCTCACTTCATTATGAAGTTTTTTTACGTTATAATATATGAATTTCCAAATCAATAAGTGAGGAATTTCAACATCAATTACTAATTAACTCGTATAAAAAATGAATTTTACCGTCAATTATAGAGTGTAACTTCTATAGAAAGTATAATATTTTATATAGTTTGGTTAAAAAACTAAAAAATTGTCTGGATTTAAGTTTCAATAATAATGAATCCAATCTAGCAGTCACATGCATATGGTTGAAAAGTAGTGCAATATTTCCTTTCAAGTGGATTTTCAAACACCATATAATCAATTAAGAAATAATCAAATAACTAGTTTTGTTACTTTGTGAATGTAACACACATTAATTAGTGAAGCTTCTATCCATTCTCAATTATTTATACACACACACCCTATTCTTTCAACCCGATCACTTCACTCATTGTGTAATTTTCTAGCTAGCCTCTGTTGTCTACAATGACCTATGCAAAGTTGGTGAAGGGTACTTTGAAAATTGCAAGCCCTTACTCAACCTAAAACCTTGACCTATATATTGAACAATTACGTATTGTTGTCAATGTTTGTTTTCTAAAAGAGAAATTGAGGTCTTATGTTCGGCTTTCATAACAATGTAAATGGTATGTATGGTGAAAAGAGGGTACCAATCTTTCTTCTTCTGTGGACTGGTCTGGCCAAAAGCAAAGCCCTAGTCTTTCAATTACACTGTGTTTGAACCAAAAACTACATATTTGAGTTTATAATAAAAGCTAATGAGTTACCTAGGGTTTCCACAGTCATAGACTTCAACTTTTGCAGGCCTTTGTCTTCTGAATGGTGTGTTAGTTTCATATAGTTGTTATTGGCTTCTAGATCTTGTAGCTTTGTTTTTTCAAGTGGATTTTAAGTTTAATTCAACTATACAAAATTAGTTTATAAGATGAGGTTTGCATCTACTTGTATTATAAAATTGTCTTATCTCTAAATGAGGTGGAACTTCCAACACACCCTCTCACGCCAGGGTATATATATATATATGGAGTGTGAGACTAGACATTGATAAGTGGTCTGATAGCAGGTAAAACAACATGTCCAACAAAATAATAAACTTTTCGATAAAGGATGACACAATAAGTTGAACAAATATCAAATCTTGTTAGGATAGACTTTAAGTATGACTCTGATACCATGTCATGCTAGAAGTAGATTTCAACCTTAACTCAATTCCACAAGACCGACTTGTAAAGAGATGTTTTTGACTTTTTTTTTTATCAGCATTTTCACTTACTTATATACTATAAAATTGTTTTATCCTACTGGATGTGAAACTTCTGACATTTTTCTCCATTACTTTAATATAATTGACATATCTTCGTAACCTCCATCATTAAATTCCCATCAAAAGCAAAGTTAATGCAAAGAATAACAAACACTCCCCTTTCTTTTTCACTAAACTTTTTCCCCTTTTGCTCATTCTGATTCCATAATCAAGATCATTCATATCCTTGCCTTTAAATGTGGAGTAATGTTTAATTTCGTATTCTTTGCATGTATAGAACAAAAAATTTATGGTAACCCCTAATTAGTTTTTAATTATCATATAAAGAACACACATGATACATGTCAAAACACTTGTAATCATCTTTTGCCAATTAACAATTTGAACCATAGCAGAAGTGTGCAATTTGACCATCAAAATTATGCAGTCTTTAATTCCATTTTCCACCTTTCCTTTGATCTAATTCCCATTACATAATATTTAATTCCATTATGTGTGGTTGGGATGCAAATTCAGGAATTGTTATAAAGATTAGAAGTTTGAATGAACTTTAGGGTACAAGAGGTGTCCCGTTGTACGGGGACAAAGCAACAAAGTTTGTAGCATTAGATCTTCAAGCTTATTGTTATTATAGCATATCTAGTATAGAATATAAATAGATTCACACATATATATTCATCTATATCTTCAATGGTAATGGGGCTAAGCAGGATTCTCCACTGTACAATCAATCTTTCAGAATTTTTTTTCTCTCTTAAATGTTGTTAGTGGAAAAGTTTATGCCATTCTAGAAATTGAATCAAGCTTAGTGGAAGTGATGAAGCATAAAATATATAAATGAAGGGACATGTTGTATAATTATGTGTGAATGATGTTGTTTTTGGATAGAACAATTGATTTTGAAAAAAGGGCAATGGAATTGTAAGAAGAAGCAGCAGGGATTAATTTGCCAAATGCGGTGTCAGTGGGAGTGGTGGGGAGTGGCAGACCAAAATCATTATAATCAATCATAATCATTTCGAAAATATTTTCTTCATATCATTTTTTAGTTTATGTTCTTCCAAATAAACATTAAAGAATTTTTTTTTTAATTTTTAAATTTTTATGTAAAATTAAAATTTATTAAACTTTTATATAGTTTATTTTCAAAAAATAAATAGATATAATTTATCTGCGTGAAATGTTTTTGACCGACATCTCATATTGACGCATGAACTATTCACATAATTCAATATTTTTTATGTGAGTATCAAATACTATTTAACACTTAAGAAGAAAAGAATTTTTTTTTTTTGAGTTTATAACAAAAATATATTAAAGTGTGAGATAAAAAAAATTTAATTTCGTAACTTAAATAGTAAAAGTATATTTAAATATTTTCTTTTATGTATAAAAAGGTGAGTGCAGAAAAAAGGTTAGTCTTACATAATTTCTGGTATTGATTCTCTGTAAATGTGATGAAAACATAAGCACTGTTTGTCTTGGCAACTTTGCTTTTGGACAAACAGAAATGCATAATAATACTTGGTCAGATTCTCTTTCAGTAAAATGGAACTCACGTGTGTTCTTGATTTGATTAAAGAAAAAGGAAAGAGTAATCATTCTGAAACCTGTACATCAGAAATAGTAGTTTATTGCCTCTTTTTATATTGGGATAAAATCTAAAGTGTTTTTATCTTTTTTATTTCAACAAGTATCTTTATGTAATTTCTTTTAATAATGCAAAGTTAGTTTAAGTATATGTTTAAACATTTATCTAAAGTTACACATTTTTTTGAGTTTATATTTTCTTTTTAATACATAACGGGTTTAATATATTTGATGGTTAATATTATAGAGCTCGATTTAGTCTTATATCACTTAATATTGTAAGATGATTTTTTATTTTGTTATAAACAATTCTTTGTAAAACATACAAAATTAAAATACTTCGTAGTAGTGTATGTCCATATAAAATTGGTATTTGAGTACAACAAATTACATTTTTATATTTAATTCAAGTGTAGAGAATTGAGCTGATATGTTGATTAAGATTGTCACAACAATTAAATTGTCTCAACTGACCTTCAAAAAAATTGATGATGAATACACTACACTAGGTGGTAATGTAAATCAAACTTCAAATGAAAGAATTATTAGTATTATGATACTTAATTTAATCTCGTATTGCTTAGTATTATAATTTCTGGTTATCTATTTTGCTATATAAACAATTTTATGTAAAATTTGATATATACATAGAAATAAAATATTCTTAATGTAGTCGTCGACCTAGGCAAAGCTAGATATATACATAGGAATAAAATATACTTCCCAATATAATTGTAAACGTAAACATACACATGTTTAATCACGTTAAATTCATTTATTGTTTAACATTGGCATAGTTTCTATTACTACGGATTGAAGTTTAATATAGTTGTTATTAATTAAATCTCACTTGCACTACTATTTATTCTTCTAATTGAGATTATTATCCCTTCAATGTTATGTTTCCTTGTTAAGGGACAAGATTTTGATATTCAAAATTGCAGTTGAAGAATTTTTATATTTAACAGAGAAAATTCATAAGTTACGAAAATAAGTAATAACTGAAGGAAGCTTTGTAATTACTTAAATATGTTTAACTATGTAGATTATAGAAATGATTTTTAATAAACTCTCTTGAAAAGTTTATCAAAAATATATTTAATTAACTTACTTACCCAAACACATAAGTTTAATGGATTAGGACTTTTTTTTCTCTAAAAAGTAAGTATTTCTTTTGTTCAAAAAACTAGTCAAGAGTATACTTATTTTTAATTGAATGGAATACATTGCCATTCCCACTCACTCAACCATATATCCTTGTTTATCTTTTTTTTTTAAAATACTCTTTTAATTAATTTTATTTAATATTATATTTTTTATTCCTCTGTATGAAATTATTTATCACATGACGAGATTATTTTTAAAATTGGTAATTCTCCAAAATAACTGGTCTCACTTTCAAAATTCCCGAACTAGCAAAAATATTAAATAAATTCTTATTTCAGTCCCTATTAAATAAAAATTAGCAAATGTTTTCCCTTTATTTA
>Ga0099823_1004598_pt1 | contig 13542 bp, 8 predicted proteins | sample CowpearedBW_FD_76831 | JGI IMG/M metagenome (GOLD analysis project Ga0099823, IMG submission 76831) | Root nodule microbial communities of legume samples collected from California, USA - Cow pea red BW | ecosystem: Host-associated > Plants > Roots > Nodule | place: USA: California | collected... | reverse complement strand
TTCATCGGAACGAATTAGAAATACGCGGTTTTATGGGGTCTTATTAAGTTAAGCTTGTTTTGCATCATGCATGTCTGTTACATTTATTTGTAGATTCAATCGGTGCTTTGTTTAGTCGGATATTGTCGCAAAGTCAGGAATTTACCCTCTAATTTTGGTCAAAGCGCAATACCTTTTTAATCCTGTCTCGAGATTTTTGGTAATTTAATTTTGGATTTTTATTTATACTGAGAAAATTGTGGTGAATTATCAGTGTCTTGATTTGGGATTTCTTGAAATTTGTTCATTTATAATTCTTGGGAAAAGTCGGAGTTCAAAGACCCTTGATTTAATTTTGGTTTCTTTGTTCTTGAGGAGTTGCATGATTAAAAATTGAGTTTAAGCGAGTTGTGTTTCTGAAATCAGGGACCGTTAATTCTTTTCGTGGGGGTTTATTGGAGGAGTTGGGAGTTGTTGAGGATGAGAAACGTGCTCCGTTGTCTGCGACAATTGCGACCAGCCTTTCAGAGGCGAGATTGTGTTTTGTTCAGTGTTAATGTTGCAGAAGAATCCCCATGTCATTTTGGAAAGAGCTGTCATATTCACAGTTCAGCTTATAGAGTTGTTGGTCCTTCTGAGACCAACTTTGTCAAAAACGATTCGTTTGTAGCAATCACGAGAGCTCTCTCGACTGATGCTGCAAAACTCACAAATACAGGTTCTCATCTATTTTTCTCTGGGTGTGCTGGCTTCGGGAGGGTTTGAAATTTATTCTCTTCTTATGCCTTTTTGTATTTGAATTTGTTGCCTAAGTTACAGAAACAACCAAAGCTGGGCCTCTTGTTGAATATGAACGAAGAATTGCTAATGGTGAACTTGTAGAAGGTGATGCTTGCCAGGTAGAGTGTCAACATTTCATTTAATGCCTAATTTCATTGATGAAATGGATTTTCTTGCTTATTTTAATGGTAAAAGGTTGTTGGATATTACTATGTGGATTATATGTTGTGGCACTTATTCCTCAGTTGTTGCACTTATTCTTTATTTCCTTTGTTCATTGTTTTCTTTCCTTTTGAAACAGGTTGACACTTTGTCAGAACTTCAGAGACTATATGATGAGCTTGTTGAGTCTGCTGATGTCTGCCAACTGGATCGCAATTCTGAAAAACCTGTAAGGTAAGCATTGCTTACTTCCAGTATAGATCTTGCCTCGTGCTGATATGTCTGCTTAAATCTTGAAGCTTGTTTTCCACATTTTGTTTGCCTGTTTGGTTCTGAATTTATTGATCTTTTGATTTTGCAGGAGTGGGTGGTTGTGGTCTAGGCTCTTGTCGCATCCTTCTTACTCACCTGTAAAAGGTTTATATCTTTTTGGAGGAGTGGGTACTGGTAAAACTATGCTGATGGACTTGTTTTTTGATCAATTGTGAGTTTGAATGAATTTATTTTTTAGTGATTTTTGTTTTCTCATTTGATGTTGTCTTGCATTAGTTGCCATACCTTTTGAACTTTCAATATAGGAAGAATATGAGGCATTTTTAGAATATACTATGGAAGTGTGTTCTTATGAGGATTTATAACTTTACTGTCTTCACCGGTTGTCTCTTATCAGGCCCTCTAATTGGAGGAAAAAGAGGATTCATTTTCATGACTTTATGTTGAATGTTCATAGCATGTTACAGGTAAGTTTACCCAACCTGTTAATTTCCTGTCAAATGTTTTTCTTTTCTTTTCTTTTTGGTGGATGAAAGGGGCAAATCTATTTACTGTGATACGTCTTACACTACAGTTTTCCCAATACAGTTACTGTTGATAATAAATCCAAGTAACCTACAGTCGAATTGCTTTCCTTGTGTCTATTTTTTCTTTTTTTTTTGTTTGGAATTCATTACCTAACGTAGGGGGACAGTGCCAATAATTATGTATGTTTTTGCGAAGGATTTGTTTGAAAATCTTCATAAGATACAAAAGATGTCTTATGCTTTGAGCATTAATTGTTTGTTGCCAGTTTCCAGAATGATGTTGTCTTTGTATGTTTAATTGGCCAACAGAATAAAATGAAACCTATCTCAGATTTCCTATTGTTGTGTCCTTGTAGAAGCACAAGGGGTTGTCAGATCCACTTGATGTGGTTGCAGGAGAGATTTCTGATGATGCAATTTTATTATGTCTTGACGAATTTATGGTAAAGTTTTAGCATAACATTTATTTATTTTGTGATAATAGATCATGCATATTTTTTGATGCTATGTCTTGGGATTTTTGTTTGGTTTTTCAATAGGTAACAGATGTAGCAGATGCATTGGTACTAAATCGCTTGTTTAGACATTTGTTCAACAAAGGCATTGTAAGTAATATAGCTGTGTGGTCTGTCAAAACAATAATTGTGGGATTATTGCCTAATTAATTTTTCAAACATTCGTGTGTTTTGTGCTTGAACACAAGTATAGATTCTAGTAGCCACATCGAATCGTGCACCAGATAAGCTGTATGAAGGTGGATTGCAGAGGGATCTCTTTCTACCCTTCATTGCAGCACTGAAGGTATGTTTCTAGATGTTTATTAGTTGGTAGAGGTGTTAGATTGGCTTTCCAAGTCCATTGCTAAATCTACTTTGTGGAATTCGGGTGTGTAGTGTGGAAGAAAGCAAAGAATCTGGACATATTTATATTTTTCTCTTTGTAATTGCCTATTATATGTTTTCTTATATTATTTTTCCCAGTAATTTCCTAATACATGTATACTCCTGTAGGAAAGATGCGTAGTACATGAGATTGGTTCATCAGTTGACTACCGCAAAATGACTTCGGTATGATTTGGAATCTTTTATATGTAAGTGCACTAAGCTCAAATTGTTGGTTTTTTAATTTATTTCCTGCAAATTTGGGTTGTAGGGCGAACAAGGATTCTATTTAGTTGGGGGAGATTTATCTGGATTTCTTAAGCAAAAGTTTCAACAGTTGATTGGAGAAGGTACACCTACTCCCCAAGAAGTAGAAGTAGTTATGGGAAGGAAACTGCAAGTATGTACTAAATTGACACTGGACACATTGAGCACACAACCATGGTTATAATCAATTTTAAGCTGTGTTTGTTTTCTGCATTAGGTTCCATTGGGAGCTAACGGATGTGCCTATTTTCCTTTCGAGGAACTTTGTGATCGACCTCTTGGGGCTGCAGACTATTTTGGGTTATTTAGTAAGTCATTTTTGAGTGAACTTTCTCATTCATGCATACATACATTTTTTTGTGTCCTATCCAAAAGACAGGGTACAGTTTTATTGTTTGCTATGAATTGCACATGGTAATGATAAAAGTAACAATGCTTTGAATATGTTAAAAGTAAAAAATGATTTATTTTTTGTGTAACTTCATTTATTCTCATTGTGGGAAGTTTGGTTTCCTAAGCTTCTAATGTAAGAACCATAAACCGAAGTTCTCACTGGATATCATTTTTGTTTTCAGAGAAGTTTCACACGCTGGCTTTAGAAGGCATTCCAATTTTTGGGCTTCACAATAAATCAGCTGCTCATAGATTTGTCACTTTAGTTGACGTAAGTCTCTTACCATTCTAAATGGGTTTTCCGTATACGAAATTTTGTTTGTTGTGAGTTTCACTAGCATATTTTATCAAAACCTTTATACAGTAATATTTCATTGTGCCCACGGAATGACCTTGGTATCAGTTGTTCCTTTGCTTGTTGACTCTAGTATCATGCAGAGACGAATGCTAGAACACATTTTGAATGTTGCAATCCACTCTATTGTTGAGTGGATTTCATGGGGGGTCCCATTACAAATTATGTGGATCTCACTTACCATTCCATGTGATAGTAGTGTGTCAGAAATGTATTGTAACATTTCTCTTATGTATATTATTCTTACTCAGAATATCTGAGTGTGTTTTTCTCCATCTAGCTTAGTTTGTTCCTGTGAATCTTCATATTTATAAATATGCCTTATATGGCAGAAAATGTGGACTTCTGACTAGAAAAATAAAGAATAAAATTCTGCTTGTGTTTCCCAAATATCCAACAGCCAAGGATTCCCATAACGTGAAGCTTGGGAATAATTACATTTAAATGAATGATCATATTCTTTTCTATTACCCTCTAGCTTTCTTTTTCCCAGTGAGAGAAGAATAATTTGCTTTTTTCACTGTGATTACAGGTAATATACGAGAACAAGGCCAGACTATTATGTTCTGCTGAGGGGACTCCTCAAGATCTCTTTGAAAAAATAGTAACAATATCTGAAGCTAAAAATATGGCACCCAGAACCTCTTCAAGATCAAGGAAAAATGATGATTCTAATCTTTGCGTTGATAATGAATTGGGGTTTGCGAAAGACCGCACCATTAGTAGGTATGGTATATCTCTACGCAAAAACAACTAGTAGTATTATTTTGTAACAATTTTGATTTAGTGATTCCAGTTGGAATATCTCGCCTTTAAATATTACTGACAATGCAATTAAAGTTGTACCCTTAAATTTGTGAAATAGAGAAGAAAACTAGGATGTTAAAGAACTGGATAACGGTTGATATGCAATACTAGGAGCAGACAGCCCCCTTTATTCATTAGTATATTTTTTCATAGAAATATTCAAACACTAAATCTCTTACCTCAACCTACGATTGACATTACCAAGAGCTAAAAGCAATATAAGAATGGAAATATAACATAAAGTTACCAAGATAACCACAACTCTTCCTTGTAACAGGTGTGTATTTGTTACAATTATTGATTGTGATATACATTTAATGCAGATTGACAGAGATTAACAGCAGGGAATATTTAGAGCATCATGCTGCCATGTTATCAGAAAAGAAGGAACGTATGGATCAGAATGCCATTGAAGCCTGAAGAAAAGCATCGGAAACCTCTTTTCATTTTGGTTCCTACTGCTGTAGCATATAGTGTGAAAGTGGGGTATATTGATCGTGAGCAACCAAAAATTTAAAACAAAGAAATCCATATGCAGCGCATTATGATTTGGCTCAGTTTGGTTCTTATTGTTGCCTCGTTAAATTTTCAATAAAAAGAGAGTGTAGAGAGCTTTATATTGCCACCTGCACTGGAATAGAGGTGTTAGATGGTATCAATTAGTTACTAGCATATCAAAAAATGTTGTATAATCTGTGTAATGCAAAAATTCAAATAATTTATATGGATGATGATCTTCCTAACTACATTCATTTATTTTTAATTTTTTGGAAGTTTCCCCTTGTCAAGTCAGTTTGTCCTGACATGCTAGATGAAACCTTTGATTCCCAATCAATCGATTTATTTCTCATTTGGCTTTGCATTCCTTAACAACTGCCTGCACTTTCTTCTAACTGTAAAAAAGTTAAAAGGGTATAACTTAATATTGAGTCCTAATTCTTTTCTGCTGTTGTTGTCTCTTTTGCATTCTTGAGTGACAGTGTTTTGCTTCTTCTCTGAAGAATATATATTCTTTTTCCGAAATCACTGCACACAGTTGTAGGTGATTTTTTTTTTTAACTTCCGGATTTAATCCAGAAAATTCCTAGATTATTCAATCAGTTAACTTTTTGGATTATGAAAGGCGAGAGGTGTTTCATTATGGAGCATTCCCAGTTGGTCATTCTAAAATAACTTTCTGGATAAATGCATAATGTATATAAAATATTTTGGAATAGTGTAAGATATATGTTCCGGAAGATTTTCAAATATATGTTCCAGAAATCTTGATTCCGAAGATCTTCGGAGTAAGTAATCCAGAATACCGGTGTGTTTGTTCATGGATTTGAAGCGGAATAACTAGATGGATTTGAAAGGATAAATATAGAAAAAAAAAATTATTTATTTGGTGTTTGTTTAAAAACATGGATTTGAGGCAGAATAACTAGATGAATTTGAGAAGATAGATACAGAAAAAGAGATTATTTGTTTGAAGGATAATGATATTTTAATTTTTTTTTCATTTTTAATTCACTATTTCAATCACCATTAGATCATCTCTTTTGATTTTTTTTAGTGATGTAGTGTGATGATTTAATGGTAATTAAAGTACTGGGTTAAAAGTAGGTAAAAAAAGTGAATTAAAAAGGTGAATTAAAAGAGTGAATAAGTGAAAATCAAAGGATTAAATTTGTTGTGTGAACGGTGTGATGAATGTGATAGATAATAATTTAGTAGATAAAATTATTAGATTAAAATTTTACTCTTATGGTTAAAATTAATATAAAATAAATTATAATTAATAATAATAATAATTATTAATAATATTATCAAAATTGTAATAATAATAATAATAATTACTAATAAAAACACATGTCCTAGTAAGAAAATAATGAAATTATAATTATAAAAATAAATTTTACAATTTATTTATTTTATTTAAAAAATAACTAGATTTGAAAAAGGTTTATTTTAAAAAATAAGTTAAATTTGAATAAAATGGTACTTGAAGTGTAAAAGTGAAAAAAATAAACTGAACACCAAAAATAAATTCTTTTATATATAAATATAGATTAATATTATTATTGTTATTAATCATCCAAAAAGGTTTAATAATAATAATAATAATTATTATTATTATTATTAAAAAATTCAATAGTTTTAATTTCATAATTAATATTATTATTATTGGAATTTAAGAAAAAGCATTGAACATTTAAATAAAAATGTAGGTGTTGATTTATCATTCCTTTATCCCTTCAATATATGAATATTTGATTCTCCTTCAAATTCATCCATCTATACAAGTCACATGTAATCACAGAAACAACTGAGTTTATCCATTTTAATCATCTTCTCCGGGAAATAACCGAAAGCAAAACACGGCATAAAGCTCATTGCAATCCTTAAACTTGAAGTCATCCAGAACAAACTTCTAATGAAGTAAAAAAAATAAAATAAAATAGAACACGCCAGCAAGTAAAAAAGTAGGAAGAAGCACCATTGAAATAAAACATAAACAGTAACATAATCATTTGAAAAAACTAAGGGTGCAGGAAGCTAAAGTCTCCCTTCTAGTTTTTTAATAAGTGCAGCCTGACGTAGATACACTTTTAAACATTTGTTCTTCTTTGTTCAGATTTTACATATGTAAATTTATAAGTATTGATAATTTATATTAACATTATAAGGAAAATATGTTTGACGTCCTTGTAATTTTTTTTTCAAATTTATCTTTGGTCAGTTCTCTAATTTTTGAAAGTGTTGTTTTAATGTTTGTTAAACTTAAAATTTAACATTTACATATACTTTTATTATTTATTACAAATTGATAAGAAAAAAAGTTAAATTCATATACTATATTAATATTGTCATGTCCGAAATTAACATGTTATGATAGCTTATTACTGTCATAAAATCGTTAAATGTCTAATTTCACACAGTTACAAGTTTGAGATCTATAAATCTATTTTTCAGAGTACCGAGAAAAAAAAATTAAAAATAGATTAAAAACATATTTATACATTATTCACAAAAATCAAGCATAATCTAAGAAAAGGTAATTTTATAAGGCAATAATACATATACATAAACACACATATTAACATTTTAGTTTTAAATTTAATTTTTGATTTTTTTTTCAATTTTAAAGAATACTTTTGAATAATTCCAAACAAAATATTTACCCAACAAAAATATACAACCAAACTAATAATAAAAGATTTATCTAATACAAATTAAACATAAAATATTTATTTTGTTATGTTATTCTATTTTATCGAGTCAAAATTTAATTGTAATAATTTTAGTTATCTTACATATTGATATATATTAATTCTAAATTTAATATTTCTTTAATACATATATAATTTATTCATTTTTTATGTATTTTTTTTAACTTGAAATATTATTTAAAAAAAATTAAGATAAGAATGTAAAGTCATCACAAACCACAAATGATATGCGCAAGAATGAATAAAAATAAAAGAATAAAATTTAAAAAAAAAAGTGAAAAGAAGTAATTTTTACTTATATTAGAAAGTAAAACGTAAGAAAATCCACTATCATTTCTGTGATCACTATAATAATCATGGTCACTGTCATTATATATTATTTTTAATCTCGTTAATGAATTATTTTTAATATAAATTTAATAGTTATAAGTTGTTTTTGCGTAATGAATAGTTAGCAGATAGAAATAATGAATTGAAGCATACGAGACAAAGTTAGCAGTGGCAAGAAGAAATTAGGGAAAGAAGAACAAAAAGAATAAAATTGAATGGACGTTTTCACAGCAGCAATTGTCTTCCAGTAGTCCCTCTCACAAATTAAATGCTTAGTTGATTTGTCACCTCATTATTCCGTTATTAGAAGTTTGAATGATTTGGAGTGCAGTTCATCCAGTTTTCAAGAAGGTTGAAGGAACCTAAGAAAGAGGATAAGCAACAAGTTATATAAAGAAAAAGTAGGCTGAAGTGACATTAACTACTATGAAGAAATGGATTACCTTGACATGATGAGGCAAGATCTTGACATCAAATGGAACATAAAGCCATGCTTCAGGTGAATGCAAAAGAAAATTCTCTGGCTTACTGGTATAAACATCTGCATACTGGTGGATGTGATAGGCAAAAGCAGATTCTTGTCCTGTGCTAGTCTGGAAGGTTGCTCCAAAACATCTATTAAACATCGTCTTCATCTTGCTGCGTGCTTTTTGTCTCTCCCCATTAAGTTCTTCCAGAAGTGAATTGAAAGCTGGAGTTCTCAAGCTACTACATGCGGTTGCGTGCAATTTACCAAGTAGTTCTTGTATTATATGAAACTTTGCCTGCATTTTTCATCAGGATACAATCCATAAAATGTGAGACCTCTAACAGTAGTTAAAGAAATAAATTATACTGTTAGTCTGTTACTCAACCAAACAGACCTTTTTTACTTTTTACAATTTGAATTTTATGAAATCTCTGTATACAAGATAAATAACAACATTTGCATGAACTACTATTGATCCCAAAATTCTCCAGAATCACTTACACCTCAAGCTCTTAACATAAGAGTAAAATAGTTTTTAGTTGATGAGTCACCGAGTCTTCAATACAATACAACCACTCAGGGAAAATAACATGAAAACATCTACGGTATATGAGCTAAAAAGTATGAAATTGTAGAGAAGTAATGTCAATATGAACAAAAACGTGAAGTTACCAGCTCAGAACGGTAGGTATCTTCATTTTGCATTTGAATTTCGCTCTGCATTGTTAAAGAAGCAAATTCATAAATGTCTGTGTTCTGATGTTAACTATGACAAAAAGTTCTACAGGCATCAGATCCTAATTAAGGAACATATAAATTTGAAGGAGAGCATTCAGCAAGCACAATTTAACTTCAAAAAACATTACCAAGCACAATTATATTAATAATGTAGCAACCGCATAACCAACAGGAATTCTAAAGATTGATATTCGTCTTTAGCAACTGTGTAACCAACAGACGTTAAACACTCAACTACTACTGTTCTTTACATTCATAACGACCATCATCACATGTACAAGAATGGTAAATTAAATTTTACTTTTGATAAGGTCAGTTTTCATATAGATGACAGAAAAAAAAAAAAAAAACTTCAACAATGCAAATAAATGTCTTCGTCATTGTCTAAGTTGACAATATAATAATAAATGAAGAAAAAAAAAGCACAATAATGCAAAAAACCTAGTAACTATTTTCTGAAGCTAGGCCTATTGATTAGAGAGAACTCACTGCCAATGGAGTTCTGTGTCTTACAGCCAACCACTAGGGGACTTGCACTACCGCTCAGTATGGACAAGTAAGCAAGGGGCTTATACACACTGGCAATGGTAAACCAAGCTATGGTGCTGGTGCAACTTATGAGGAGAACCAACACTCGCAAGCCAGGCCGATAAGAGGGAGAGACTCTTATGTAAATTAGAGTTCATGTTTCACACTTACAGCTCATTTAAGACTCAGATATTAGTTTCACAAACTCAGGCAAGTATAATGAGAGCCATCACGAATGCTGTTAAATGAATTAACCTCATTGGAAGCCCGACCAACAAAATATCTAAACTTGTACATATTTGCCCTCAGCAAACATAATATGATACAACATTTTCATGCCTGTTTTTTAGGGAGTCATATTTAAGAACCCATAGAAGGAAGGAGGAATTTCAACTCTGATCTATTTATCAGAAGTCATGAGAAATAATGACAAGCAAGCTCTAAATTCTACGAGAAAATGGATTAGATGGCACACATGCCTCTAGTTCGTGGATGATTGCTGCTGTACGCCAACCTGCCTTTGATGGCCCTCTCAAGTCGCTAAATAGATGATCTCCAAAATATATCACCTAATTAAAAATGTGAATATTAGGATTTTAGGGACTCCATGTGAAAGAATATTTATGTCAAATTCCGTATTTGCTTTATAATTAACAATTATCGTAAATTCATGTAAGTAAATGGAAATATTGCATACAATGGTTTATTATCAGACATCAAATAAAGCATACCTCTGGGCCGTTCCACTTGGTTATTTTGAGAAAGGATTTCAGGCATCCATGATAATAAATTTTACCGGGAAGAAATTTATCAACCTTGGTAAAAGTTAATGTGTCCTTCTCCGTGTCGTAACAACTGCGTGAAAGAGCATGTTTCAGGACCTTTGCAAAGAATTCAAAATTTAAGAATATAAATTCAAAGAGATAATAATGGAATTAAATAATTAGCAAAAAATGATTCTGAAAAGAAAATATCCACGTTAGCTACACTACCTGTCAGAAAAATTATTTGTTTCTACTAGTCCTTCAATCACTTAATCCTAATGAAAGCCACATTTAAATGATCTCGTCCCGAAATCAATTTTATTATGTTCTTAATAAAAATAAATAAGTCTATAGCACAATGTGACTCCCAAGTATCCCTTACTAAAAAATAGACCAGAATCAGAATAAGAAAAATTAAGTTAGAAAAGAAAACAAGCACCATATCACATATGATAAAATTACATGTAAGGGATACAAACCGGAATGGATGCTCAGATGTATAAAATTGCGGTTTATTGGCGTTAGCAATCACAACATCAAACAGTTCCGTCCAGGAGTCTCTACAATCCATAGAATCCTAATCAAAATTCAAGAATGAACTCAAGGAAATTATGTCCAGAAATGATAAGTGCTAAATAATCATGAACCACAAAAATTACATTTAAAAAAAAGTAGGGAACTTTCAAAATAACAATTTAAGAGACCTGACTGTCAGTGTCAGTGTCAACTATCTAAGTAATACGTGTGCTATACCATAACTCCACCATACACCTTCCCTTCCCTATAGAAAAGTTCAGGGCAAGTCTATAGTATATTCCATATTCTCGTTCATGAGCACAGGTAGATTTCAGAACACGATAATTTTACTCAAAAACACTAAAGGATTAAGAGTGAGATAATTGAAATTAGGTCATAGAGAGAAACCCAGGTTATAGTCAACGGCTACAACAAATGACATCGTGGACAAACGCAGAACTGATGTATGTGACCCTCATAACAAACTACAATTAAATGTAATTGGTTTTCCACATTTTAACCTGATAAAGCAAAATCTACTAATAAACGTGAGCACCATGCTAAGGTTTGTGGATATATATGCCTTACAATAAAGTAGAATACCATAACTCCTTTATCCTCCACAACATTCTGACGTAATTTGATATATATCTTCACAAGTTACTAAAATGAAGTAGTGCACGCAATCAGCAAGAAAACTGAAAAGTACAGAGGATTTCCATTCCAGATTCCGTCATCATGTCAATGTAAATTACATTAATCATAATAACTGACCACATTCATTATTCTACCAATACTGTTTTTGCATTCTTTGAATAATAGTTTGCAACAGGATGAAAGAAAAAAACGCATATGTATTTTAGAGATGGAGCTTTTGAAGCTGTTGAATCAATTGAACCATGTGATTTTCATGTGTGTCGACAATAATTGGGCAACATCTCTTTCCGCAAAAGAAACAAATACTAAACAGCAAGTGGTAAAGTGGGAGTGAAGTCATAATAAAAATTCCTAGGTTTTGTTAGAAATAGAAGCCTTTACTGTTTATTATCCTTCAACGTATGTTAGAAACTTGTGATACTTGAATAGTTCTCTTGAAAAGTAGTACGTATTTATTATCTTTGTAACCATTCCTATCGTAAATAAATCAATATTCTAAGTGAAAAATACACTTAAGCACATTCAGGAAATTTCTTTTCTCATTTTCTCATATCCTATCGTAATTAATCATTTGGTACCTATAGTTACAAAAATATTTCCTTCTAGTCCTTATCCTTGAAAATATCCTCGTTTAGTCCTTATACATATAACTTTTAATACCTTTTAGTCCTCTCTATATAGACTAAAAGGGATTAAAATGATATGTGTGTAGAGACTACACTAAAAGGTGATTTTTTAAGAATAGGAAGGAAAAGTTTTATAACTATAGAGACCAGATAAGTAATTACACCAGAACACAAAATGCATGATATAGTTTCTTTTCTATCAAATACCTCTAACATAAAACGCATTCCTCCATCCACAAAGTAATAAGGAGAATTAGTCAACAAGAAAAGCTTCTTCCCCCGCTCCCTTAGCATCTTAAGAAAATGCAATATCTTTCCCTGAAATATTCATCACAGGAAAAAGAAAAAGCTACAAAGTCTCAATAGGAGAATAAAATAATTCAATCTGATAATAAGACAACACGAAAAAACAATGTCTACCTTGATAACAGATAGTACGACTGTCAAAATAAAACTTAAATGGATTAAGATAATAGACCCTGAGATAGCATTTTGCTCATATTATGACCACTTATTACAGCATCCATTGAACACATTCCTTCATACCAATTAAAGGAAATCAACAAAATGGTTGGAACTTACATTTTTCACCATGTATCTACGTGGATCAGATAGAATTCCTCGATGTACCAGGCCACTTCGATGGACATGCTCAATTGCACGAACAACATCCTCATATACATAGGAAGGATCAAATTCTAGCTTAGCATCAACAAAGTACTGCACTATATCTGCAAGAAGGCATGCCTACAGAGTAACAACGCAAACAATCAGTTCTCAGCCCTAGGATAGAAAGAGATTTCGTAAGTCAATAGACAGTCAAAGAAGAGGCAAATGAAATTGGAGGAGATTTTTTTAACTTTCAGTAGATTTTTCAAATTTCCAAGGGAATCAACTCCATAAAAGGAGCTTTCCCTTAAAATGTAAGTTCTATAGTTTCAAAAAATTGGCAACATAGTTCTTGCTTGGCGATAGTGGTATAGCTTAGCCTGACAGTCTAAGAGATGTGCTTTAGCTTTGTTTGGATACAGGAGTGAGAAAGGGGAGTGTTTGACCACTTCTGCCTTCTTGGAGGGTTCTTTTCTTAAGTAAAGACTCAAGTATCCATCTTTCTCTGTTTATCTCATGATGGGTGACACATACGTTTGTTATCTAAAATTCCTTGTTGAAGCTTATGATCGAAACATGCTGGAAATCCCACATCAACAAAAAATAAGGTAATATTTGAATATATATATATATATATATATATATATATATATATATATATCTATATAT
>Ga0099823_1004596_pt1 | contig 13543 bp, 7 predicted proteins | sample CowpearedBW_FD_76831 | JGI IMG/M metagenome (GOLD analysis project Ga0099823, IMG submission 76831) | Root nodule microbial communities of legume samples collected from California, USA - Cow pea red BW | ecosystem: Host-associated > Plants > Roots > Nodule | place: USA: California | collected... | reverse complement strand
TATTATTATTATATATATAATTTTAATTTTAATTATTATAATAATTAGTATTATATAATAATAATATTATTATTATTTAAATAAATATATTTTGTAAATGAATTAATTGTATAAAATAAAATATATTTAAATAAATGTGGAGTTAAAATTAAACTACCTATATTATAAATTATTTGAAGTTATAATTGAGAATAATAATAATTATTCTAAGTTATTGGTTATAATATGGATAAATATTATTTTTGTAATTTTAAATAACATTTTTAATTTTATTTAAATATCTTTTCTTCTATTTATATTGAAGGATAAAATGATAATCATACAATTTATTCTCTTAATAATTATTATTTATTAAATTTTATCAATCACGTCATACATAAACTTTCATAAACTTTTCACTTATATCCACTCAAATCATATCATCTTTCCTTTAATTCAAACAATCTCATATTTACTTGTAAATCAACGCAAATTCACTCTCCCAAATTCACACCCTAATCCAAACACAGCATAAAACACTATATAGATTTGAATATGGATTTGAAAGACTGGATTTAAGTAAATTTGAAGAGAAAATGAGATGAATGTAAGAGTGTTTGAATTAAGGGAAAGAAGATAAGAGATTAACATAACAACCACTACATTTAAATTGAATATAAAATTATTTTATAAATAAAAATTTTATTTGTTTATTATTTTTAATTGAATATAAAATTATTTTATAAATAAAAATTAATATAACATTTAAATAACTCACTAACTTCGTATTTTTCACCTTACCAGCAAAAAAAAAAACTCTACACAACTTTTTCCTTGAATATCTGCATCGATCTAATCAAAATTATCGCATTTCTGTGATCAACGTGTTTCCGTCGTTGGAAACAAACAAGACCTAAGTAACTACTTAAGTTACTTAACTTTGAGATATGTTTTTGAACAAACAGTTTTTAAAAATATTTATAGGACGAAGAATATAAATAAAAAATAAAATTATTTTTTTATACACAAATTATAAATAAAAATGTAAAGAAATTAAATAAAATTTTTAATTCATATGAAAAAGGAAAATTCACTCATTTGAGGTGACTAGCCTTAGCCAACAGCTGAGGTATTCTATTTGCACTTGTTCCATACTATCTTCCTTGTATCTCATTACTCTTCTATATCTAATCACATTTTCTTAAGAATTTGAAGAAAATTAAGAAAAATGTCTTCAATGCTAAAAAAAAAAGTTTTCCTCTAAAGATTAAGATCTAATACATTAAAAACCAACACTAATTACTATTAGATAACATCACAAAAATACTATTTCAATAATAATTTGAGAAAAAAACAGGAAGCATTTTAGGAAGAAGCATTAAAAAGAGAGTTTTTATTCATGGAATTCAATTAGATCATTTATCAACCGATAACACAATATAGGTTGTATAGACTAAATATTTTAACAACTGATCAAAGACCTTCGCGTTTTTTATTATTTCTAATCAAAACTTGTTACATTTGTATATTACGACTTTTTAGGAGACAAGATTCAAAACTTTTGAATCAAAATACGATCTTGACAAAAGACAAAAATCAAAATAGTCGCCATTAAGAAGTCATGTAAACTCCATTCATTGGACCAAATTGAATTTACGAATTTGAATTCTCTATGCTATTTTTTTTTTACTGTTTCTTTATTGTATTTTTATAATATATTGATTATTATTAATTTTAACGTTTTAAAATATATTAAAAAAATATTTAAAATATTAATACGATATATTTTTAATGTTCAATAAAAATCAACACCAAAAACATCATTAGAAATTTTGGACTCTGAATTAATCCATTCAAAGAGTTCGCGGGACTTCAACCTGTGTATGTCACACCAATTCTTTTCTCACCCATGTTTTACTTGCTCCAGGAAAACAATATTCTAAAATCATTACTTTTGAAAAATATTTAACTAAAAATAAACTAAATTATAATTTATACATAAAAAATATGAAATTATGAACTTCACTTTATAAATAAATTCTGTAATGTTAATGTTCACCTTAAAATTGTTAAATGTTAATTTCAGATTCTATAGTATACAATTTATTCCAAATTTTCAAATAAAACTTTCTGAAATACCTTTAAAAGTTCTATTTATGAACTTTTAACTATATTACAGATAGTTTCTTTAAGAAAAAAAATGTAAGAATTTTGAAAAAGTATAGTTAAAGAAGGAATCATGAAAGTGAGAAAGTAATTGCCTAGTTTCAATCACCACCTGCACTAAGTAAAAAAAAAAAAAATGCACCAAAGTAACAGGCTTATGGTGTGTGCTAAATATTAACAGAGAAAGAATCATTCAACTTTGAGCTTGAGGATTTCTTTTAAGAGAATGACTTTTCAGAACCATGAATGACATATAAGATATAACTGTAGTTAAATATGTTCGTGGTTTCTAAATTTGATATCAAATTAAAATTCATTATTGTAGTTAAACATGTTCGTGGTCTATAAAACTCATCTATTCTCAAACTTTGAAACTAGATAGATATAACTTTCTTCACCCAAACTTTAAGTTTTTCATGTTAAATAGTGTTATATCTTAGTATTTGACTTAAAAAGTGTCGAACGGTTGTGATAGCTCAAACATCAGTCTAAAATAATATTTTACACGTCAAAACAAAAAATTTAACCTGGTCAGAATATTTTAATTTACTTTTTAAAATTTAGAAATTAAATTATATCAAAATCTGGTTTGAGATTCAATTCAAATTTGAGGTCAATGTTTAGAGGCTAAAAACCTTTTTAATCCACTTTTAATCCTAGTCGCATAGGATCAGCCAGCCAGTGATGTGCCAGCAAAATATTTACCCTATTACAGGTCCTTTCTTTTTTTGTTCGTCCTTGATTTCTGTTAGCACAGCACGAAGGAGAAAATCATGACACTGTGAAGTTGTTTAAAGGATAAATAACTAATCCCTGAATTTAGAGTAGTTTTCGGGTCACAGCTGAAGGTGCCCGTGTAAGTAACCAAAGACCAAAATGAAGCAAATAACGATGGCAGGTTCATAAATAACTGAGATAAAATAAATAGTTTTGATAGAACAAGTACTTTCCGGGGCTTGCACTGCAATTATTCCCTTTATTCAAAATGATAGCTATATCTCCCCAACTAGCAGCATAACAAGAATCTGAAGATGTCACCAATGGAAATGATACCTTCCACACGCAGGGTACCCGCCTCCACAACCACCAGTCTTCTAACACCTGTAAAGAGAATCTATTTATTGGTTTTTTGTTTTTGATGAAGAAAGGGGGAGGGAGGGGATTGTTTGTGAGTGCAGAAGAAATACCAGGGTCTGTCAACCGCTCCATCACTTGGTATAATGAATCAGATCTCAAACACATATGACATCTCGGCCCATTCGGGAGCCCGCTGGGAAAACCTGCATCTCGTCCCAAAAGCAATGCCTGCAACCATAAAGCCCAATTTATACAAGTTCATCACACAATAAACGATTTTTTTTTCTTTTGGCATCAATTAAGCACACTCTAAAATAAGCCAAAACTAGAGTCCAAACCTTAGGTATATTTTCAATACAAGAATGCTCAACTAAACAACATTCATGCTGACTCAGTCTCAGGTTGAAGTAGAAGTGGCATGTTATATGGTTCAGGTTCAAATACCACAAGATACGTGTGCAACTAGTGATTAGGAGGAAAGAAAAACACACAAGAGATACAGTTCATTAAAATATGATCATTGCTAGTGGGTTAGGAATGATTCACTTTTAGATGTAGAGGACTAAAGGCTGCGGTGACCTTTGAGAGTCATCAAAACAAAAGATTACATTATTGATTAGCTTTCATTACAAAAAATACAATAATTAAGGATAAGTTACCAATAGAGTCACACGAATTTAGAGAGAGAGAGAGAGAGAGGAATTACCTGATGGATACTAAACCCATGCAGATCTATCCTTGCATAAATTTTATCTCTAACCAAGGCAATAATGTCCCTGAGAAGAAAATATCAATACAAATCACATAGATGCTTATTTTTATGGAACATCTCCTTTTAAGCATAAAAGTGAGAATCACAAATGTGAACACAGGAAAAAAATGAGATTTTCTACCTTCTAGAATAGATATCTTGTAATGAATAATTAATATCCACAATTGGTATGGAGCTAATTCCAGCTGCAAACGACAGCAAACATAAGATACCACAAGATACAGAATAATTAATATGGATTTATTTTGCTTCTAACATTAATACCACTACTATATAATAAATCAAGAATTATGAAGTTCTTAGTTCCTATTGCAAGGGGAAAATTATTCCCGTATCAAAGAATGAAAAACTCCAAATTTGAAAATACCAAGGTAGAAGTGGTATATCATTTTCTCTGTAAGCTGGATAATAAAAACACACAATTGACATGATATTTTCGGATTTGAGTCCCATCATGCTGTTTTGACCAACTCACTACTTGTTTCTATAGGTTTAGACACTCGGTGCATAATGGTGCATCAGATGCATCTATCCAAAAATCTATCTTTCGATTTTCTGTTCCCTTCCTTTAGTGATACACACTTTTTAAATATAAGGCTTTGAAAGAATTCCTTTTGTTGAGGAGGAAAAATAACTGTAACTTGAGGAAACAAACTTAATGACCATTCAACATCTAGCCAGAACAAAAGACTTGACCTGCTTTGAAAGAGAAGAATAGTCACCTTGAATCAACAGAGACAGAGCTTCACTAAGAGAAGCATGTGGCCATAGCATAGCAAGTGGCTGTTTATTGGATTCCCCCAATTTTGACACCCATGTACCTATAGGTAACATACTAATTGGTAGCTGAAGAATTGGCAAGGAATCCCAAGAGTGCTTAAAATGCCTGCATATACCTGAAAAGTAAGTCCATACTTTAGTTCCAAACCATTTATGCTTAGCCAATAAATCTAGAAGCTTACATTTTAGTATTTCTGAGAGGGAAGCAAGGTGTAGCAGCTGAGGAAATGAACCATCCTCTGAAGAGGAATGGATAATAGGAACTGTTGCCACCTTGTTTTGCAAAATTTTTAAAGCAACATCTTTTAGACACTCAAGGGGCCCAGCCTGCAGAATATGTATAAACATAGCAATGAAATACTATACAATCATAAAAGATAACATGAAATCACAATCAGCAGGAAATACATGACTAACAAGCAATCCCATCAAAGTTATAATGTTGAAATCACATTTAATTTATCTATCTATCTATCTATCGATTAATAAATATAATTTTAGTCAATCATATGTAGTGGAATCCCGGATTAATTCCCTATTTCTAGAGCATACGACCTTTTGAACTTACCTAAAATGTAAACAATATCACGAATATATGAAATTGGAAAATAAATTTGATACGTGGAATATTTGTCGCAACTGCTCAGAAGCACTTACATGAACTAAATGTTGAGGGTATTTTTTCCCTCTGCTATCAATTGCGCCTTCTTGTTCCTTTGCCTCTCTCCATGCTGCTATAGTATGTGTCTCAAGTTGTTCTTCAGTCATGTTTGTTTCATGAATCCCCAACTGAAATTAAGCATGTTAGATGAGCCACAGAATTTACAGAAACGTGCCGTGTATTTCTCTATAAGAGTGATATAGCTGTGTATTTCTCTATAAGAGTGCTATAAAAATCAAAGATGTTGAATCAGATGGTATTTTAGAGAAAAAATTTATCCGTGTAACTGAATCACGAGAAGTGTAGACCAGTATAGGGCCAGTAACGATCTTCACATGCCAACAGGGCAAGGCATGACAGATTCCATTGATTTGCTCATGAGGGCTTTCTAGGAGAAAGAAAATCAGAGCAATCAGAGAATGGAAAGTCTTCTGGACAGGTATACACTATAATAACTTAGGATGGTAGATATCTAGCATTACACCCAGGTTGTCAGAAAACCATCAAGTGACTAAACAAAGCACGCCGTTTGTGAAGATGAAAACAACTCCATTAATAAAAGCTCTATAGGGTCACAATAGAACAAGATTTTGTTGAAGAAATTAGGGTTTTCTTGATCGTCAACAACAGAAAATAGAATAGAACAGCAGCCAGGATGCAGTCCAGAAATATCTATAGAAAAATTACTGCTAGAACAAGGACAATGAGAAGGAGAGGGAAAAAAGAATAAAGGTTTGAATTTGACTGCGAAAAAAACCACTGGGAACTACGGAGAGGGCATCAATTTCAGCTCCAATACCGTGTTAAGTTAAAGAATTCAGGAAGAACTTATGGTTTTGTTTGGCATCAAAAGTGACAAATAGGACAGAACAGAAGCAAGAAAAGATATACAACTGCTGCTGCAACAAGGACACAGTGAGGAGAGGGGAAAAAGAATTAAAAGTTTCACAAGAACAAAGCATCAAGGATCCAGCAGGCACATATTCAATGTTCTCCTTAGAAAAATTCACTAAAATATTTCATGAGATTAACTAGTCGCATGTAAAGCCAAAATGATTGGTAATTGGACGAAAATACATGTTTACCAGTGATGGCAAAGTACAACTAAGATTTGCAACATTAATGTATGCCATGAATAAACCAAAGAATAGATCAAGTATTATCACGTTCCTTGTGATTTCTTTCAACTTCACAATAGTCTAAGCATAGTTCAAGATATACATTTTGGAAATTTCATTTTTTGTCATTAATTACCATTTGACAAGTTTTCTTTTTTAGTTACTTACACTAGAACCTGACACAGGATGTTTTAATAAAATGTTATTCCTGACAAACCTCTTTTAGTATTAAAATGAAGTCCATAGCACTAAGCATTCCAACAAACTGGCACTTGCTAGAATCCCACACAGGAGCTGTAGATATTCCCTGAAAGCAGATAAACATACATAACGAGTGTGGGTGTATTCTCTGATTTGAAAAAAAAGAGATAAACACCTATTCATTATTAGTTTTAAGAGTGGAAGAAAAAAACATACTTCTTGATAAAGAGTATGGAATGCTTGCTTAACTGGTAAAGTTGTATCCAAGGCAACAACCTGAAATTTCAATAAATCAAATCTATAGCTGATGTTGAGCTTCACATAAGAACAGAAACTATTATTGAATGGCCAGTTGGACACATTAAAAGATTAGGAGAGAAGAAGTATTCATACCTTGCCTGACTCGGGAAGCAACTCATAAGCAGTATGTGTAGACAAGAAAACCGAAACACGATGTTGTGAGACCTGCAGATCAGACTCTGACATCCTGGGTTTAGCTTCCTGAAAAAGTTTCAATGTCAAGGTAGATTTTTTAGTTTAACATAATTTCAGGACGAAAAGGATTATGGAACCAAACTAATTCTGACGCCATTTTAAGAAAAGGATATAGAATACAAAAAATTTCTTTCTTTCTTTCGAGCAAACATTAATGCTTAAAGGATTCAAGAATTTCCAGCATAATTTTTTTATTTGAGTAAAAAAAGAAATATTACTACAGGAAAGAAAGAAAGTGTGCACACACACACACCCCAGAGAGAGAGTACAAGTTAACAACATCTTATATAAGAAAGAAACAAGAAACAAGAAAAACAAAAACAAAATTGTCAATAGAATAAGGTTCTCCAACCCCTTTGTACATATGTGATAAAGAATCAGTTAAATAGATTATAGGTTTTACCCAAAAGAGATGCCAGAAAAATGACAGTCCCTTGTTAGATCTAGAGGCTTAGAAGAGAGTTCTTGAACATACAACATATCTCTCGAGCCAGACATGACATAGAACAGCATAGCCAGTGCATCACTATAGAGACTTTCCCTACTCAGTCCATAGCCTTTGAAGCTAAACAAAAGACATTGTTCCACAAAATGGGCAAGGGAATGTCCACAAAAATTATCTCTCACCGAGAAAAGGAAACTCCTTAAGGGAATCAGGTAAACACATTTGACCTTGAAAGTTATTAAAATAATCCTTTAAGAATAAGTTTCTTCTAATGATTTCCTTTTGCTGTGTCACTGTGGTAAGAGGAACAAGGCCGTCAAATATTAATTGTTCCAAAAACTTAGGTTATTAACTTAATGCTTAAGATTGGGTACATAGAGTGCTGAACAAGACTCTTACCTAGATTTTTAGTCTTAATTTGTTTTTATAGTTTTTTACTGCTACAACTCCCTTACACAAGTGCCCTTTGAGCTTGAAATGCTGACATGCATCAGTCTACTCTACTGTTTGCTGACATTGAACTTTTTATTTTGAAAAGTGAGGGTGTGAAGGATTGAAATCCCAACCACTTGGTCAAAACTCATAAGAGGCTTTGATACCATGTCAAATACCAATTATTCCAAACGCTTATGAAAGATGAAGGCTGAAGATTGCTTCTATATCATCATAAAAGGAAAAGAAGTCGCCTTAAAGTAAATAAATCTTCATTATTTCTTCTAATCAATATATGATTCTCATCTTAAATTCTAAGTTCGGTCATTTAAGGAAATGGGATTTACTACTGCCATGACATGACCCTGTTAGCAACAAATTGTCTTGACCCTAGCAGCAACAACTGTCACATACATGGCGTTACAAGTAAGCTCAAAATTCCTATCCACTTCCAGGTAAGCAAGCAAAGAAGGTTCTTGCACTTTTTTGGGTGGATTTGTGGAAAAATGAGAGTAGTCATGAATTTATCATTTAATATCTTAAGTTATATCACATCAGCATCTTCTTGCCTTTCATCAAAATCAGAAACGTCAGCTACATAGGTAGTTTCACACACACATGATAAAAATGTCCAAGTAGGACTAAAATGCATGCATGCTAGTTTAAGTTAACAGAAGAAAATATACTTTAAGGATAACGATAGCTGTAAGTTTCATTCACTTGTAATACTCTATATTCTTTAGAATACTATCCAAACACATATATGCAACAGTCAAGGCGATAAAGATCGTATTGGAGAAAAAACTTACCACATGCCCAACGACATCGTTGTCAACCTCCATGTGGGATCGACCAGGTGTTTCAGCACTTAAGATAGGAGGAAAAATAACTGGTTGTCTCCCTACATAAAAAATATTAAATATCCCATCGTCCCCATATACAAATGGCTGATGCGCATCATGCCGCCACTCACCATCTACATTAAATTTGTACTGCACAAAAGTGGAAACAATGTTATAAACGTAATAATGAAAGAAATACACTTTCCATATCACAATTTTCCCGTAAATATCAGTTACTGTGCAAGACAGTTGTATTATATTAAACAATAGCAACAAATTAGTGATTATTACAGGCCAAAATGTAAAAAACGTCAAAGAAAAAGCAAAAGCAAAGCTACAAACTATGTCATCATGTAGAACAAACATGTTATCAAAATTTAAATATTCATACCAAATATGCAATGACTTAAATTTGTAATCCTGTTTAAATTATAAGAACCAAATCTACTAATGTCCTTGTTGAACATATAGGGCTTAAGGTATTGAGGATGAATGGTCATTTAGAATCGAATTATGAAATATTTGATGTGTTCAATATTTTTACAGAGCACAAAGTGCTGACCCTTCTTTATACCGATAACTGATCATAGTCCTAAAGCTAAATAAAGAAAACGGAAACTAATCCGAAGAGATGATTTAGGATACTCCTAATTCTTCCAAGATAAATCAAGACACTAATGGTAAATTTTCATATATTCTATTACTCACCCTGCAGTTAAAGATTACTGAGGTTAATAATCCAAAGCTTATTGGATATTTTCATATATACTCTAACACCCACTCAAGTTTAGCTTGTAAGCTTTATGGTTGTTACAAATAAATTCTTTCAATATAACATGGGCTCTATCATATCTGGAATGATCATCATCCTAGAGAGTTAGCTGGAATGTTGCATGACCAGGTGCATGACTTATCAGTCAGACTCGAGAAATCGCCATCAGAATGATTCAGTAAGAGGCTGGTATGAATCAGTCAGTCTATCACTAACTCATTGGAAAAACTAAATTACCCAGACAATCAGCAGTGAACATAAAACATCATGACGAACATCAGATGGTTTAGGATAGAAACAAAAGTGACCATGGCCAATGACAAGGACTAAGAATGAAGCTTGAGTTACATCTCAGAAAAAAAATTTGCGGCCACAGGAAAACTTGCCGGCAGTGGCAAACAACAATGGTAAAAGGGAGTAGTCAGATTTTATGGGAACGCCACCGCAGAATACTATAGTGACATGACCAGTCAAGGAGGATATTGCCACTCTGATATCATATTGAAACTGTAAGTTTTTAATTATTGAAGGAGAAAGTTGACAGAATAGCAAGTTTGAATAAAAATCTGGTGAATTTTAATGAGTTACGGGATGATATAAAATATAAAGCACACTTATTTATACTAATACCGTAATACTAGATCATAATGTTAATTATATCAGGAAACAAATCATCATATAACAGGGAAATATTAAACTAATCTTCAAGATAATCAAAGATGCGCTAAATTATGCTAAGAACAATCAAGATACTATTACATATTCTTCTTACATTCTAACAGTCCATAAATGTAACTATGAAAATGTTTACACCAACAATAAAGAAACTGATTCTCAAGCAAAGAAAGAATATAAATAGAAAGATCATAATAAAGCTATATGTTACTGAAAAATTGTATACCTGATCAAGAGTGTATATTTACCCGTGTCAATTCGTAGAAAATCTCATAAAGCTTACTCTCCTTTTTTTTTTTTTTTCTTTATAAGGGATTGAATAGAAGTTTTATATAAGCTAGGCCAAAGCATCAGCAAAACAAAGTTTTAGAAAAATTAATCGCATCAGAAATTGCACCTTCAAATGAATCAAATTTAATACAAAAAAGGGTTTAATTCTCACTGAAATTATATACCATCTGGTTCAATCGTCCAATAGGCCACTCAAGTACTTGCACCCTCAATGTGTCTTTAAAAAGGGCATGATTATTTATTTTAATTCTTCCTTTTATCGGATGACATGCAGTAAGAATAAAAATTAATACAAGTTTTTAATTGATGTGAATCAACATGACATGATAAAAGATTTTGTTAAATGGGTTGCTTGAACAGCAATGTGTCTTTCTCCATAGTCATATTATTAAAGTTTTAGATAGAAGGTGGTCTAATCTTCCATCTGGACTAAGCACAAAGACACAGAACTTTAAGCATTACATGATAACATCAACAATACCTTTTAATCTAACCTACAATCTAGATGGTCATGTTGTCTGTGAAAAAATTGCATATATGACTTTCTTGAATGATGCAAATTACCAAAAAGTACTTGATTTTAAATTTCAACCATTGACATTTAATTTTGAAATCATATTTACAGCATAAAAATAAAAATGAGACTATAAGTTAAACAAACTGGTTAAGAAAGATAAATATCATCATGAAGTTGTTTACTTGTTTCTTTGACTATTCTATGACATTAAAATCTCAGTTGTTTAACGCAATTAGTTCACAAGCAAGCTCCTTGTTTATCCTTTCTCTGTGAGTGACAGTGACCTCCTGATCCCCAACTCTGATAAAGAGAAAGAGGTGCATTCTGACCTAAAACATTGACCATATATGGGAACAAGACAATTCTTTTTATTATAAGTTAGTTTCCTCAGGTTTTCGAAAATTCATAGAGGCCAAGCCAAACAACCTTATGATATCCAGGCGTTAAGGCGCAAATAACTTCAAATTCAGTCGGACATCCTTCCCTGGGTGACATAGGTACAATTGCCTGCCATCTGAGTACAAAAAAGGGGAAGTATTTAAATTAATTATATTCTGCAGTTAAAAAAAAAAAACGAACTACCAAAAAGTTAGAAAACAGCCAAAAAAAAAAAGCAATCAAAGTGACATTCAGTGACACACACACACACCATCGCACGGTCACACTTCCCCATGTTTAATAACGCACACACGCGTATCTAAAAGATCAAAACGGCTACAACAGAACCACCGTGGCAATAAACAATTCAATAACTCAAGTCGTTACCTCGTGAAGGAACCTGTTAGAAACACCATTCTTCCACCGTGAGGCCAAACAAAACGCCTCGAAACCAAAACGGGTCCCACCGGCTCACCGCTCCCCTGCCCTCTACTCGTCCCAGCCCCGAACATTTCCACACCAAAACCTGCAAACTCAACCAACACTAACAATCGGAACAATATATATACCAAAGCAGAGCAGAAACGACCTCAACACTAACGCATGCAGTGCAGCATACCTTCTCCGCCGCGATCAAAAATCACAAAAACGACAACTCAGTACCTGAAATCAACAAAACTCAGTGCCATCAAACAAGCAACACAACCACGAAAATAGATACAGACAACTTCACTCTCACAAAATAAACAACCGAAAAGAAAATATTCTATTACCAGTAAAAGAAAAAACTGAATCGAACTAAACAAATAATGCAGCAATCAACTCAAGAATGTTAAAGTTGGATTGAATTTAGTTTAGATCACAAGGCCTTGGTATATATAGAGAGAGAGAGGTTGAAGAAGATGGGAATGCATTGTGGATTGTGTGTTGGTTAAATACTGAAGAATAGAAGAAGAAAGAGAGTAGAAAAATGTGACGGGCCAAATAAAATTGAAAATAGTAATGATGAAGAAAATACAATCACAAGGGCAAACACCATAAAATGGGGAGAGAATAAAGGGACAGAGTAGGAAACAGAGAAAAAACACAGTCCTTAGTTAAATTGCGTGCCAATGCCAGAATTGCGTGCCACTGTCAGGGCCACCGTTGTTAAAACGGAAAACTACAATTCAAACATGAAAACAAAAACGCCTAACCGTCGTCGGATTCATGCTATTCCTGTTGCTATTGCCATCTAATGAGAGCTTTTTAATCATTGGTGTTCCTGTTAACACTAATAACTTCAATTTAATTATGTGTTCGTCTGCATTTGCTCATATTATTTTTTAATTCAAACGTATCAGAGTTTTGTTTCTTCAAAGTATGAAGTTATTATTTTGGAGTACGTGCGTTTGTAATGTGACCACCATTACAGCTCGGTATGTTCATGGCGTCCCCCACAGACCTCTGCTGCAAGTTCTTTTCTCGTGACCACCTTGGGGATTCCTTCAATGGCACAATTCAGTTTCTTTTTTATTTCCCTCAAATAAGAGAATTCTAGTTTTGTGGTTTGCTTTTTCTCTCTAACAACAAAACATAACAACACTGAGTATAGAATCATGTTTAATGTCTCACAACAAAGTTTTAGAAAATGAAAGGTTGTCTAATTTAATGTCAGAAACAAACTATACTTTAAACCCATCAAAAAAAGTAAATCATAAATGAGTTATCATCTCAATGCTTGATTAGTCATAATTGCTAATAACTAAAAACTACATTTTTTGCAGGTCTTGATAGTATATGTTGGATTGGATAGATAGCTGGTGTACTTAACTCTGACAATGAATATAACTTACTTCGTTTTTGCTAAATAGTACTGTTTTTTTTAACGGTTTTCTCTTCAAATTTGGTACCAAGTTATCTTTAGCTAAAAGTTTATGTAGCTTTATTGTCTTTTTTTTTT
>Ga0099823_1004585_pt1 | contig 13551 bp, 6 predicted proteins | sample CowpearedBW_FD_76831 | JGI IMG/M metagenome (GOLD analysis project Ga0099823, IMG submission 76831) | Root nodule microbial communities of legume samples collected from California, USA - Cow pea red BW | ecosystem: Host-associated > Plants > Roots > Nodule | place: USA: California | collected... | reverse complement strand
GTGAAATCCAAGAGGATATGGGCTCATCTGGTCCATACACAATTCAGCCTGGCCCATACAAATTGGGTTCCCTTATTCGGCGATTCGCTAAAGGTTTTTGTTCCTGAAGCTCTCCATATGTTTCTTTCTGCATCCTATATTAAAAAAAAAAGACTTTTTTATTTTTATATTGTGTAATTTAAAAATTAAAAATAATTTTAATTATACAATTCAAAAATAAAAAATATTTTTGAATTAAAATTACAAATTATTTTTTTCTCAAAAAAATAAATCGAAAGTCATTGTCAACTTCAGATTCTACAATCCATAAAGAACATAGTAAAAAGAAAATTAATATGTAATTTTTCAAGTATATATATAATTTATAGAATAATTAATGTTAAAAAATTTAGTATCACTTACTCCACTTGAAAGAAATTTTCAAAATTAAAGCTAAAAAATACTTATTTAAAAGGACTATAAATGTTTCAATAAAGGTTAAACAGATTGACAATATTATCTATTAAAAAATAAATATTAAATAAAATTAACTACAATAATTTAAGAGCTAATTTTATATAAAAAAACTCAAAAAATAATTTTAAATAAATAGAATTGTGATACAGTTTAACAAATTATTTTTTTAGTAAATTGATAAGACTTATTTTATTCGTCATATATCATTGAGCCGCACCCCACGTAACCGTTTTACACGTTTATTCCATTAAATAATATCTCTAATACCAAAAAATTATATAAATGTTTAATGCAACAATAGATGTTTCATAAATTCATAGTCTCATCCTTTTTTTCTTTTTAAACTTTTCCTAGTGAACCTCTGGTCTGTTTAATCTTCAAACTATTTTTTCACAGCGTTAATCTTGTGTTTGTTTGATTGTAATTAGTGAAGAAAAGAACGGAAAGGAATAAAATATGACTGGAATACAGACATCATGTATGAAGCCCAAAATGCTTTGTTGCATTTGATGCATAACAAAATAAAGCTACGTACTGAATTTTAAGTTTAGTTTTTCAGAGTTTAATCTAATTCGCTTTAAAAAGAAAAGTTTAATTTAATTCAAATATAATGCGTAAAAGAATTTCTATTGTCAAAAAAATATACACAGTACTCCGAATATTGTTATATAAATTAACACGTTAATGTAAACTTAAATGAAAAAAGGTTTTATATTTTTTATTGATTTTCTTAATTACACAAAATTTTTGTGGTAGATCCATGGACAATGAAAAGATCTTTATAATGGTGCAATGAATTATGTAGATAGGCAGCTATGGATAACGGAGCTGTGAAATCATGAAGACTTTGAATCTTTACAACTACTTGATTGACCCAGGAATAAAATATCCAACCGTCATCTATATTTAAGGATCCTAACTACTAATAACGAGTGCGTAGTTACCCACCATCCGCATCAGTCAACAGGAACAAGAAAAAATGTCGAATGTCACTCATGATATTTACTTATCCACCATGCTCTTGACTTGCGAGTTATCTTATAAAGAGTTTCATCGGTTAATTTAATTTCTCTCGACCTTCTATTGGGAGTTATATTTTATTTTTGTAACCCAAATCAAATATTTTTTGCTGGCTTGGTACCAAAAGAAAATGATGAGAAGGAAAATGGTTTTGTTTAACCATATCCAAATCGACGTGTAGTCGAGTAATGATGGTGCCAAAAGCGCCAACATTTGGAAAAATTGAGGTCCAAGATGTATAATAGCGACTCGATTTTGCTTTGTTGGATGGATAGACAACGGAGCCACTTGGATGAGTGGTGTGGACTATTACGTTTTTGTTTGTGAGTGAAAAACACCAGCCGTATAATGCAGACTTGAACTTGTTGAGTAGACGAAAGAATCTGGTTCCAAATTTTGTCGGCTATTTTTGGTCTGGCATGTGAATCTGCATGTGCTTAAAACTAGACATCAAAAGGAAACAACAGAATCTGACTAATTTTCATGAATTGCCACTGTCTTTCCTTGTCTACCTATCCTGCAAAGCAACCACTTCATCTTTCACTTTTTCAAGTAACAACTACTTGCAATTTTAGAATACGCGGGTAACACGAGTAATTAATTTCTTGCCAACACGTTGTAGCTTGATTAAGTAACACGTTGATCGATGAGGATTCAGCTAATGTTGGTCCACCAATGACGTCTTGAAAGGGCGAAGCAAACCAATTTTTTACTTCACTCGATTGCGACTACCGGCAGAATTGGAACAATATTTATGCAAGTCTTACCTATTTTTTTGTTAGCCCAACCAAACAATCAAGAAGACCCATTGCTTAAGTTGAAAACAAAAACAATTAAAATGTTCTAAATATTAATTAATCTTTCGGTGATATTCTTCCACAAGCAAGGACTGATAAGAACGTATGGTTTAAATTTTGAAATCAATGAATAAAGAATCATCTAATGTGTGTAATGATGTGCCACTAAGCATGTCCCTCGCCCTATACAATTGTCCCCCATGATTAATAATGAATCATATTAATAATTCATTTAAGGCTAATTAGGCTGTATGTTCCCAAGAGTAACAAGCGAGCAGGGAACAAGAACAGCACAAACAAATGAATATGCTGGGATGTAACAAGCCTCTTGAACCTTTTCAGGGACTGTCTCCCTGTTTGTATCATGCCAGAGAAGGGTGACTGGCGTTGGCCTACGTTGATTGATATCATGGACCTTCCAGCACCAATGCTGGTATCCATTCCACGTGCTAACACAAGAGGCCACCACACCTTCCGTCGTTGCTCCCTCTTGACCTTACGGATCTGGTTAAGTTCCTGGCGAATCACAGTTCTCACACACTTTAAGTAGGAGTTCATGTCATGATCTCTTTGGATACTTCCTCCGGATCCATAAGCAGAACGGTCACTTAATATCTCAAGTGGGTGGGGTGAGTTCAAGAACACCGTCTGAGCAGCTCGGAGCTGCTTGTCTGTGTCCTTGGATTCTGACAAAGGGCAACACAAAAGATATAGACCACTGCCTGAAGGCAGGAGATGATGGCTTGGTGAAAATTTCTCATCTGGCTGCAGAATCAGTAGATTACCCATTGGTGTATATAGTACCTTCTGCAGCAAACATTCACAAACAAGTTCGTCAGATTTCAAATTAAACAAATTTCTTTATCTACATTAGAATACTTGGATAACCAGAACTTTACCTGTTTATTGAGACAAGGATGACTACGGAAGTTCCCATTGACAGCCTTCAACAGTTCTGCAACGTGGTTAGGGTAATTGCAAGAAAATGCTCGAGGAACAATGTCTCTGTGCATTGTAATTGCTTGAACATGACTCCTAGGCAAACCTAATTTTTCTAGCAGACTATCCCCACCACACATGATGGATGGAGAACCAAATGTTACCACGGGAAGTAGAGAGGACACGGGCACTTCCTGCCTAATCAACAGCATGAGATTTACTAGTAATGCCAGGCTTCCACCAAGAGAATGCCCAGTGAAACGAAAAGTTGCACGAGAACCTCGAGATTTTAGATGAGCATGTACTTCTGGCAACATCTGCTCATACATCCCTTTAGCAGCCTCGTATATACCTCTGTGCACAAGAACGTCTAACCCCTGGGGAAAAAAAGCACAATATTATGTCAATTTTAGGATAGATAGTTGGTAGCAGGCATTAACAAAGATTCAAAAGTATTTATTTATAACCATTAAAAAATGAAAATCTCCTTTAACAAGCAGAATGACAGTCAGCAATATTGACAATTACCTCAAATTTAATCGGTTCAAAAAGCAGGTTTGCTTGCCAAGATGCCATTGTCTCTGAACCCTACATGTTTATTGAAAATAAAATAGTGAGAAAGATTGACAGGGAATTTCGAATACTCTAAATTATAATCTGCTATATATCATGCAGATAAATAATGGGAACCACAATAATAATTATTTTATCATATTTGAGCTCATAAATTCTCCCAAATTACTGAAAACTTTCAAACTACAACCAAAAAGTACAATTGTAGAGGAAAAAATTTCCTACCTGAATAACAAAGAATCTTGCACCACTCTCGTCATCATCACAGACAAACCATTCACAAGGTGATGAACGTGCAGAGTTTAAATCATCAGCGACAGCCTGCTTTACTTCCTCCTTCGCCGCAACCACTGCTGTCACTGAATCGGTTGTGGCCATCAAAGATGACACCTCTGAGTTTATTAAGTTACTGTCTAGGCTCTCATTGCTTCCATCAAGTGAAGCTTCACCAGTCACTGCATTTGAGGATTTGAATGGAAATATGCTCCTAGTCTGAGAATGCAGATATGTGGCAGCAGAGGCGGCAATGTTATAAGCAGCAGTTGCACTTATGTTGTACCCACTGTGCTTCGGATCCTCTCTTTTTCCTTCTTCTTTTTCCTCTTCTTCCTTCTCGTCAGTTTCAACTTTCTGGGTATCTTTTTCAGCTATTGCTGCCAATTCCTTCTTCTCTATTGATGAAGTTACAAGGCGCAAACCATAATGTTTTAAGAGTTTCCCGGGCTATATTTTCAAAGCCAAAATATAAATTAGTGTTCTATATTCATTTTGTGGAAAATCAAAGTCCTAGAGTTATCAATCAATTCCAGAACATGCTATTTTAATAATGAAAAAAAAAAACAATAACAGAGCTTTACGGATAAATGTTCTAGTTAGAGTTATAAAATGATATTTAGACTTAGGTAAATGGTAAAATAACACAGTCCCAATCTACATCTCTCCTCGCAGAACCATACGGCCAACAACAATGATCAATCAGATGACACAAATAGAGTAGTCCATAGCTAAATGAAACGTGTATCGTAACTAGGCACTTCCATTCCAGATGAATGCTTCATGCAGTTTAAAATTAAACCTTCCACGAGGTTTTTGAAAAGTTAGAGAAATCATAACACACAAAAAATCTTCAAGCGAGAAAAGCGTGCTAGATCCAGATCAGATAGATCTGAGGTACAAAAATCTATGAATCACTCAAAACAATCAAAAAACAGAAACAAAAACTAAAAGAAGTATGAAAGAGACCTAAAACCTACGATTTACCAAAATTAAAAACAGAACACAAAAAGAATGATCTAAAGCCTCGCACCTTGATTTTCGGTATATCGTAAGCCAAGTTCCCCAAGTGTGACATCTGAGCATACAACCTAGCTTCGGCTAACGATACCCTTCGGAGCATTCTGGAAAAGGAGCCTCTATCGAATTCAGCCTCTTCTGCGTCACCGTATCCATCATCTTCCCCAACTCCGCAAGCATCGCATTCACACAGTTCCTCCCCGTCGTAATTGCATTGAGTCTGATCATTAACCGCGACCTCCTCTTCATCGCGCTGTTTCCCCTCCCACACGGACTTCACGCGCAAAATCTTCAAAACCCAGTTTCCGCGTTCCGTTCCGTCACCCTCGCCGTCATCCCTAACGGCCTTCGCTTCCGCGTTATCCGCCAAAACGGCGTCGTCAAGGGCGAGCCCTTTGTGCTTGCTGTTGTTCCCCCGATGCCAGAGAGATTCCAAAGGATACCGAAAGGAAAACCTCGAAAACAACGACCTTTGCGGCGGTTTATCCCCAGCGGAACGCCCCACCGTGCTCACCTGAGAAGGATTGGCACGTGCGTCCAGCGACCCACCAATAGAGATCGTGGGAAGCATCCCAGATTTTAAACACACAGCCTCCATTCCTTTCTGGACAAACACACAATGTTCACAACAACGACGATTTCTTCTCTGTATTTATTTATTTATTTCTTCAACTTCAAACGTTATGCAGTTTGCTTAATGCTTCACTGTTGTTTATTGTTCTTGAAATCGCGAGAAAGAGAGGCCCAAAGAAATAGGAGGGAGCATTTAAAGAAGGCAGAGGAGAAAAAGGCGCAAATAATATAAAAAAATAAAAAATAAAAACAGGTGACCAAACTTCTCACAATTAAACTTGGTTACGTGATGAGGGCTGAAACGACAACGTATCTTGGTCTTGATAGACAAATTAGTATTCTCTGGAGGCGACGGCGTCGTTTCAGAAGGAAGGGGTTTCGCGTTTGGTTTGGGAACTGCGCTGTGTGTCTGGCAAGTTCGCAGAAAAAGCGCGTGAATCTCTGACAGCTCCAAACTTTTAGATCAAAGTGCCACGTCACACGTGTTGATGCGGTGCACGCGTACATATCCGGTGACGTGTCGGTAAATCATGGAAAACTTTGCTTCCCATGGGTTGTGTTCTGGAGGATTGTACTGTGCGTCACGGGTATTATCGGTTGCTACTAAACGCCACACCATACCACGCCCGTCACATTAACATTCTCCTTTTTCAAAACGCATATTTTCAACGATGGTAATCTACAAGTCAATTTTCATTTTAGCATCTCTTTCATTTTGATTCTAATATAGATATCCGATCTTTCCAGAAAATATTTTTTTTCTTCACATTTTAATTGTCTTCTGCTTAAGTTAAATTATTTGAAATGTTTACAGTAATAAATCAATCATGTCCACTATAAAATTTAATCACGATGATAGGATAAAATTATATGAAAATTTCGTAAAAAGTATTTAATATTTTATATTGATATATATAGAGAGAGAAAAACGGTCTTATTATATTTATATTTTTTTTATACCTGAAACAATTTTCTTTTCATCTAAAAGCAATTCTATTTAAAAATTTGAAAAAAAAAAACACTTAAGTATCTTTATTAACAATATAAAAATAATACTGTTAAAACGTCTCTTAAAAACAATAAAAAAACATTGAATTTTGTTGATTGTGAATGTTAATTAAATTATGATTTTGATAATTATTAATTCAGTTTTATTTTATTTATAGAACGTCTATAAATATTATATATCTACAATTAATAATTGATTTGATATAAAATAAGGTTAAACATAATTAAATAATTAAATAATTATATTTTAATGTTATTAAAAATTAAAATATAATTGACGTAAATTCTAAAAGACATTTTTATTTTTATAAAATCTGTTATATAAATTTATATTATTTTAATTAATAAAATTAACTATTTCAATTTTTAATATAAAAATATAAAAATTAAATATCATTAATTGTACCTAAACGATGCATTTAGAATACTAGTATTTTCCTAGTTAAATAAGTGCCATAAATATCATATTTGTTTTTCTCGTAAACAGTGATCACTATCGCTTGATAGAAACATAAGCTAATAAATGTTAAACAATGCATAAATAGTGGTAATAATTGATTGCTATTGAAATTAGTACGTGAATTAAGATTTGCATTTAAACATTTTAAGTAAAAAGGTGCTTCTAAAATAATTTATTTATTAAAATGTTTTAAAATAAATTATTTTATGTAGTTATAATAAAAGAATTTATATCTGAAGTAAAGGATTATTATAGGATGATATTAAAAGATGTTTTTTATTGCATAACAATTAAAAATTATAAGGTAATTGTACTATGTTTCTAAAATCTTAATCAACCCAGTGAAAAAAGTTTGCATAAAAGGATTGATCAAGCGGGAAATGCATTTTTGGAGGGATATTTGTTTTAGTGGTAAATGAAATCGTTTCGTTCGTGAGGTAAGGAAGAAGGGGAAAAAAGTTCATTCAAAATTGATTGCGAGGAGGTTTATGATTCAATGAGTTAGAATTTCTTTCCATATATATTCAAAAGATTAATATTTTGTAATAAGTGGATTAAATGAACAAGTCAATATTTAAAATTAAATTTGTTGTCAATTTTTGCTGATGAGAAATTTAGTAAGAATGTGAATTTTATTGACTTTGATTATATTTATCAAATTAGAAGAAGCTAGAGGCAGACTTTTAATAAATATTTTTGGAGAAACTAAAATAAATATACAGAACTTTTAAGGCGTTACGTATATAAAATATATTATAATTAAAATAAATTATTTCCTTTTTATATATTAATTTATTTACAATAAAAAATTAAGGAGGCGAAAGCCCCTCAAACTATGAAAAAGTTCCGTCAACTGAAAGAGGGACCAAGTGATTTGATTAGAAAGACACTTAGAGAAAAACAATTATATGATAAATAATTTTCAAGCTAAGGTTTTGTTAATAAAATCCTACCTATAAATAATAACAATAGAAGCTTATAAAACAAATGAATTAATTGTTAGAATGTCAAATTTAGGGGATTAAATATTACAGTGTATTTCATTCAATATTCCATTTATAGAAATGTAATAGTGCTGACTTTCCGTTCTGATACTTCAGAGACCAAAACCCATTGAAAAACATAGCATAACATTAAATTTTCCATAACTATATTAATTGAGGAAGTAGTTAGAGAGCTGGACTTTACATCAGCAAAAACGGTTGTCACAAACTTATTTATTCCAATGAAGCCTAACAATAACCTCAACACTCCAACCAGGAAAAAAAAAACGACATTTATTAGCTTTTTTAAGATTATATTGAATTATAAAGATATAATTTAAATACTGATTTGATGATATTATTAGTTCTGTTTTTTAATTTTTTTTATAATATTTTTTTTAATATGGTATTAATATTTGTCAATTTCATTCAATTTGATCATTTTCTATTAGTGCAATTAAAATAATTAATGAATTGTGAACATTAATTAACATTAGAGATAATAAAGCCATCAGTCCAACTCGTTTTATCTGCCTCGTAATTTAATATTAGGTTTACTTTTCTGGCCTGCCCCACCCGTGGATTGGCCGTACGGACTCGCAGGCTGATCTGCATTTGTGATGAGCAAATTTTTTTTTTTGTGATGAGCAAGATAATTTTTTTTTAGTTTTTCATACTAATTGATATTTATTTTCTATTGAAATAATCCAAATTAGTTTACCTAATCAAAGACAAAAAACAATAGCAACAAAAATTATAGCTAAAGTACAATAGCAACATGTCACTTTACAAGACAGGTACCTAAAAAAGCATAAAAAAATATTTCATATTCAAAAACTAAAATTATTATCTTATATACAATGACTATACGTAGTAATAATAATAATAATAAATAAATAAATAAATAAATAAATAATAAAATGAACTTATAGAAACAACGAGATTAATGATGTGAAAATTAAAAAATGAGAATATTTAATTTTGTAAGCAGATCAACGGGCCAGCCCGCCCCACCCGCACCTCCTTTAGCCTGCATGGGCTGTGAGCTTGTGCGGGGCGGGGCAGCGGGTTCAACATCCCAGCCCACCATGCGGTTTTTTATGCGGGTCTATAGGTTAGTTTGTTTGGCCCGCCCCAAATTACCATCCCTATCTAACTCATGTCATTCCATGGTTTTTTTGTTTTTTATTGATATTTTTTATTTCATTTTTATTTCTTTTACTTTAAAAATATATATGTCCACGTGTCAAGCCAATATCATGCCACGTGTCAGGATCACTTCTTTATATTTAATTTGGTCCTAATATTAATTATTATTTTTTATTTAGTCACAATTTTTTTTTGGGTTTAATCATGCCTTTGGTCCCTATTTTCGTAGCAAAATCTCAATTTGGTTCCTTTATTTTTTTCATCTCAATTTGGTCCCTATTTTGGAAATTTGATTTCAATAATGTAGTCATTTCCATTAGTGGTATAGTAACAATATTAAATGTGGTGCCACGTGTCAGTTCCTCGATTTTTTGATTTTTTTTTTATTTTTTGAATTTTTTTTTGAAATAAAAAAATAAAAATTGCCACGTGTCAAGCTGTCATCGTGCCATGTGGCAATGACAGAGTGATGTGGCAATGACAATTACATGGTTTTTTTGTTTTTTATTGATATTTTTTTATTTCATTTTTATTTCTTTTACTTTAAAAATATATATGTCCACGTGTCAAGCCAATATCATGCCACGTGTTAGGATCACTTCTTTATATTCAATTTGGTCCTAATATTAATTATTATTATTTATTTGGTCACAATTTTTTTTTGGGTTTAATCATGCCTTTGGTCCCTATTTTCGTAGCAAAATTTCAATTTGGTTCCTTTATTTTTTTCATCTCAATTTGGTCCCTATTTTGGAAATTTGATCTCAATAACGTAGTCATTTCCGTTAGTGGTATAGTAACAACATTAAATGTGGTGCCACGTGTCAGTTCCTCGATTTTTTGATTTTTTTTTTTATTTTTTGAATTTTTTTTTTGAAATAAAAAAAATAAAAATTGTCGTGTCAAGCTATCATCGTGTCATGTGGCAATGACAGAGTGATGTGGCAATGACAATTACACGTGTCACTTATGTCATTTCCACTTTCTCAATTTGGTTTTAGTCCCAGTTTTTGTAAAAATTTAACAATTTTGTTCCTCTCCAAATTGAAATCAAATTTAGTTTTTATATAAATGTATACAAATACTTTTATCAAAATTGACGTAAATATTTTTAACAAAATTAAGTTTATTTAATTAATATTTTACATTGAACTTTATTTAAAATTGTTTTAAAGTTGTTAATAGAAAATAATATTAATAAAAAAATTCATAAATTAATTAGTTCATGTAACAATAAAAAACATATAAATTTAAAATTTGAAAACAATTTTAAGTGAAGTTGAATGTGAAACACAAATTTAAATAAACTTAACTATGTTAAAAATATATAATAAAAATATCAAATTTAAGAAAAATATTTGTATAACATTTATATAAAAATGAATTTTGTTTCAATTTGGAGAGGGACGAAATTACACTATTTTTACAAAATAGGGACTAAATTGAGACAAAAATTAGAATACAGAGACCAAATTGAGACTGAGAAAATGAACTTGGCATAATACTGACAGTTGTCATTGTCACTACCACGTTATTCTATCATTGTCACGTGGTACGATGACAACTTGACACATGGCAAATTTTTTTATTTAAAAAAAATTCAAAATAAATAAAAATTCAAAAAAATAAAAAATATAAAAAATTCAAAAATCGAGGAACTGACACGTGGCACTCTATTTAACGTTGTTACTGTACCACTAATAGAAAGAATTACATTGAGATCAAATCTCCAAAATAAAGATCAAATTGAGATGAAAGAAAATAAAGGGACCAAATTGAGATTTTGCTATGAAAAAAGGGACCAAAGACATGATTAAACATTTTTTTTAAATTGATCAATTTTTTTCTTTCCAAATTGATATGAAATTTAATTTTTATATAAATATTATACTGATATTCTTATTAAAATTCACATGTTTATTAAATAATTTTTGTTTACTGATAGAATTGGTTTAAAATTAGAATACAAATTTTAAAACTAGAAAATAACACCATTGGTATGAAAATTCAATAATTAAAAACTGCGTAAAGTATTAAAAATACATCAACATTATATTAATCAATTATATTACTTTGTATTATTTTTTACCTCTTTAAATTTTAAGTCAATGGTGTTATTTTCTACTTATAAAATTTTTATTTTAATTTTAAACCAACTATAACTCTAAATTAAAAGTATTTAATAAAAATATGGATTTTAATAAGAATATCAGTATAAAATTTATATATAAAAAAAAATTGATCTCAATTTATAGAGGGACAAAATTGCTCAATTTTAAAAAAATGAGACAAAATGAAAAAAAAAATAACATCAAGACCAAATTCAATACAAAAAAGGTTAAAATACACGTTTTTTTACCAAAATCTCAAATAGATCCCTAGATTTTTTTTATATTTTTTTAGTCTTAACTAGGTTTGTATTTTTGAAGATGGGTAACAATTAGGTGCATTATGTTAGTATGGTGTTAACGATGTTAAGGATATACCAAGTGTCAGCTCCTCATTTTTAAATTTTTTTATTTGTTTTTATTTTTATTTTTTAAATTTTTTAAATTATTTATGCCACATGTCACGTCAGTATTGTGTCACGTGTCAAGTCAGTATTGTGGCACGTGTCAAGTCATTGTCTGAATCTCAATTTATTCCATATATGTTATTTTGATTATGATGCACCAATACTTCAACTTGGGTCACATGTCCGATACTTTAGGATATTTTAACGATACTTATCAATGAAGTATCTAATTTATAAAGTCATAATACACTACAATAAAATCTTTGAATGATGAAAAATTTTAGTGACAAAAAATGATTAGTTACTATATAGTGACCAAATTGACAACTAAAATAGTTCAAAAAATTATAATTAGTCTCCAAATTGATAATTAAAATAGTTTCAATTATGAATTGATTTTTAAATTGGTCACTAACATTAGGTACCAGATTTTGGCTACCAAAATAATTGGTCTCTCATTAGGAAATCTGGATTCACACATTAACAATCATATATTTATTATATTTGTAAGAATTATTAATATCACATATCATATCTTATTATTTTGAAAATAAACGTATCGACGTATGAGATACGTGTCGTATCCGATACACATATTGTATCTGTGTGTAACATCCCATTTAATTAATAAACGTAATTAAAAGAAACACCACACACAAATAGTACGACAGCGCAGTCCTGGGGTCCTTAACCCAACCGCTACAAAGTTAGGCACACCACGATGCCAAAAAAAAAATAGTTGAGAGGTCTAACAATTACAGGTAGAGTAATAAAGCATATTGACATGAGACAAAGCCCTAAAGAAAGCCCAAAGAAACTAAGATCCAACCCATGCAGATTATGCAACGAAACCATCACCTCCCTGTTGCCCGCGGGTGTTCCTCGCATTTGCTCACACCAACAAGTTGATGATCATCGCAAAAGAGAGTACCACACAGCAGAACACACAACAAAGAACGTAGGGTAAGCTAGAGCACAAAAGATTTCATTCATACAATCAAATATATATTCACCATACCCACATATCAACCAAGCATGTTATGACTTCTCAAACAATACACAAGACACGACTCGACTCATCTGAATACATATAACCTGGTCGGATTCAGCGGATGCTTGCACTTGTGGTGGATACCTCTGCTCACCCCCGAGCTATGTGTTACAAGTGTTACAATGAATCAATTTCCCTTACCACAAGGTTAGCCCTTAATGAATTTCAGGTCTCCTGCTACTCTCACCACATGAGTCAGTCCGCTCTAGGTGAGACTAACTGACTCCTTAAAGTGTCGGGATGCAACCTTACCTTGAATCCTTACCTAGTTATACAGATGGGGCACCACAATGGACACCCACTAACAGGGGCCATGGAATTACGTCCCGACCACTGAAGCACGACCTTGAAGCCTCACCTAGAGACTCTAAGGGATTACGTACTGACCATTTACCAACATATATAATCAGCCAAGAAATAACGTATACACCATGTATAGGAAATTCATACCAACATCCATAAACAACCCTCATGTATCGCATGTCAAACCAATACCAACTCGTGTTACCAATCATGAGAAAGCGTCTCCCCTCATATCAATATCATGCCACTGAATTACCAATCATCAATGTTCGCCGTTGTTCATGTCAGATTTGTGACCACATACGTATCCAACCCCTCATGTATATTCCACATAAGTTCATGCCAAACTCACCATTCATTACATGCAAGCCTCCCCTCATCATATATATATATATATATATATATATATATATATATATATATATATATAT
>Ga0099823_1004580_pt1 | contig 13555 bp, 15 predicted proteins | sample CowpearedBW_FD_76831 | JGI IMG/M metagenome (GOLD analysis project Ga0099823, IMG submission 76831) | Root nodule microbial communities of legume samples collected from California, USA - Cow pea red BW | ecosystem: Host-associated > Plants > Roots > Nodule | place: USA: California | collected... | reverse complement strand
GAAGGCTTGCTCGACGGTCAGTTCGTCCAGGCCTTCGATTTCCAGGATGCGGCCGGAGAAGGCGTTTTTCTTGCCTTTCTTCTCGACGGTCAGCAGGCCCTTCTGGATGGCGTAGTAAGGGATGGCATGAACCAGGTCACGCAGGGTGATGCCTGGCTGCAGTTTGCCCTTGAAGCGCACCAGGATCGATTCTGGCATGTCCAGTGGCATGACGCCGGTGGCGGCAGCGAAGGCCACCAGGCCGGAACCGGCCGGGAACGAGATGCCGATCGGGAAGCGGGTGTGCGAGTCGCCACCGGTACCTACGGTGTCAGGCATCAGCATGCGGTTCAGCCAGCTGTGGATGATGCCGTCGCCTGGGCGCAGCGACACGCCGCCACGGGTGCGGATGAAGTCTGGCAGGGTGTGGTGGGTGGTGACGTCGATCGGCTTCGGATAGGCCGCGGTGTGGCAGAACGACTGCATGACCAGGTCAGCAGAGAAGCCCAGGCATGCCAGGTCTTTCAGCTCGTCGCGCGTCATCGGGCCCGTGGTGTCCTGGGAGCCGACGGTGGTCATTTTTGGCTCGCAGTAGGCGCCTGGGCGCACGCCCTGGCCTTCTGGCAGGCCACAGGCACGGCCGACCATTTTCTGCGCCAGGGTGAAGCCCTTGCCGGAATCGGCAGGCTGCTCTGGTTTCTTGAACAGGTCGGAAGCACCCAGGCCCAGCTCGGCGCGGGCTTTTTCGGTCAGGCCGCGGCCGACGATCAGCGGGATACGGCCGCCAGCGCGGACTTCATCCAGCAGCACTTCGGTTTTCAGCTCGAAGTTGGTGACCAGCTCGTCGCTGTCGTGACGGCGTACTTCACCTTTGTATGGGTAAACGTCGATGACGTCGCCCATGCCCAGGTTGGTGCAGTCGAATTCGATCGGCAGGGCGCCGGCGTCTTCCATGGTGTTGTAGAAGATCGGGGCGATCTTGGTGCCGAAGCAGAAGCCACCGGCGCGCTTGTTCGGCACGTAAGGGATGTCGTCGCCGAAGAACCACAGTACCGAGTTGGTAGCGGATTTACGCGAGGAACCGGTACCGACCACGTCGCCGACATAGGCAACCGGGAAGCCCTTGGCCTTGACGGCTTCGATCTGGGCCAGCGGGCCGACCGAACCAGGCTGCTGCGGCTCGATGCCGTCGCGGGCCATTTTCAGCATGGCCAGGGCGTGCAGCGGAATGTCAGGGCGCGACCAGGCGTCCGGGGCAGGCGACAGGTCGTCGGTGTTGGTTTCGCCAGGCACCTTGAACACGGTCAGGGTGTACTTGTCGGCGATGGCCGGGCGCGAGGTGAACCACTCGCCGGCAGCCCAGGATTCCAGGACTGCCTTGGCGTGCGTGTTGCCGGCCTTGGCTTTTTCGGCCACGTCGTGGAAGGCATCGAACATCAGCAGGGTGTGCTTGAGCTGTTCGGCCGCGACGGCGCCCAGTTCGGCGTCATCCAGCAGTGCGACCAGCGTTTCGATGTTGTAGCCGCCCTGCATGGTGCCCAGCAGTTCGGTGGCGTGCTTGCGGTCGATCAGTGGCGACTTGGCTTCGCCCTTGGCGACGGCGGAGAGGAAAGCGGCCTTGACGTAGGCAGCTTCGTCGACCCCTGGCGGTACGCGGTTGGTGATCAGGTCTACGAGGAAGGCTTCTTCGCCGGCCGGCGGGTTTTTCAGCAGCTCGACCAGGCCTGCAGTTTGTTCGGCGTTCAGCGGCTGGGGAACGATACCCAGGGCGGCGCGCTCTTCGATGTGTTTGCGGTAGGCTTCAAGCACAGTTATTTCCCTCATCAGTGGTCCCTAAAGGGGGTCCGGGACGCTTATCCAGCATTCAATGCACCCATGCGCTGCCGCGGCTTTGTGGGCCGCCCAACCAGGGTCGCAAGGAATCCTTACAGAAGCTGCTTTCAAAGTTTTACGCCTGCAGAACGGGGACTGATGAGGGCTGGCGCGGGCATGCGAGGGATGCATGGCCCGGGCCAACGCCGTTCTACCGGATCAACTGTGCTCGTGACGCTTTGAAAACAGCTTCCAACGGACATTGTTGCCTTTGAAAAGGCCGGATGATTCTACGGTAAAAAAAGCCTGAAGGTAAGGCGGTGTTCATGACTTTAACGAGTGACCCTGGTTAGACAAAGGGCTAACATGGGCCTGTGTTCCATCGCCAAGCTGTTGTTTTTCATGTCCAACAAGTCCATCAAAACCCCTTGCGTCGGCCTGTGCTCCACGGTGTACGGAGACACGGTGTGCCGTGGCTGCAAGCGTTTTCACCACGAAGTGATCAACTGGAACGGCTACGACGACACGCAGAAGCGTGCCGTGTGGTTGCGCCTTGAGCAGCTGCTGGTGCAGGTGATGATGGCCAAGCTTGAGGTGTTCGACAAAGGCCTGCTGCGCCAGCAACTGGAGCAACGCTCCATCCGCTTTGTCGAGCAGCAGTCGGCGTATTGCTGGGCTTACCAGCTGATTGCCCGCGGGGCGCGGATGATCCGTGATCTGGAGGCCTATGGCATGGCGTTGCTGCCGGAGTTCCGTGACTGGGAACTGCCCCAATTGCGCGATGCGATCGATCGCGAGTTCTTCCTGCTTTCAGAGGCGCACTACCAGCGCTACATCGCCCCCAGCTTCCTGCGCGATGCCATGGGCAGCGCGCAGGGCCAGTGAGCCGGGCGAATCAGTCGCCGGTGTATTCGCAACCGCTGGTGCAGGTTTCGTGGATGCGCACCTTGGACAGCTCCGGCATCAGCGGCTTGACCTGGTCCCAGATCCATTTGGCGATCACTTCGCTGGTGGGGTTTTCCAGGCCGGGGATGTCGTTCAGGTAGTTGTGGTCCAGCTGATCATAGATCGGCTTGAAGATCGCCTTGACCTCGGCGAAGTCGCGGATCCAGCCCGTGTGCGGGTCGAGCGGGCCGGTCAGGTGCAGGCCGACCTTGAACGAGTGGCCATGCAAACGGCCGCATTTGTGCCCTTCAGGGACGTGGGGCAGGCGGTGGGCCGATTCGAATGTGAATTCCTTGAAAATTTCCACGCTGTCATAACTCTGTGTGAATCAATAATGCGCGCAGTCTACCAGCATGGCCGCTACAAGGCTTGCAGGCGTTCATGCAGCCGCCCGGTGGCGGTCAGTTCCAGCAGTTCATCACCCAGGCGCTGGCTTTCGGCAATGGCCTTGTACCAATAGCGCTTGCGCCCTGGCGCATCGCCCATGAAGCGCTTGAAGTCGTTGCGGTCGGGCAGTTTGCCGTAGGGCAGGGCGGCCAGGTATTGCGGCGAAGGCGTCATCAGCAGCACGTTTTGCAGGCGGGTGGCATCGCCCTTGCGCCAGGGCAGGGCCTTGTCGAACCAGCCGGGTACGACCTTGTCGGTGAAGTGCGGGTACAGCACCAGGTCGTCGCCGCGGTAGGGCAGGTCGAGGTGATAGTCGAGCAGGCCGCCGTCGCGGTAGGTGCCGGCGCCGGCACCGGGGATGTCTTTCACGCCCTGCATGACCATCGGTATCGACCCGGAAGCAAGCAGGGCGTGGCGCAGGTTGGTCAAGTCCAGCGGCAGGTAGCGTGAGGGGAAGTCGGTCAGCGTGTCGAGCGGCGGCGCGGCGCGCCCATCGTGCAGAATGATGCGCTCGAAGTGGCGGGCCAGGCGCGAACGGCCCAGGAGGTTACTGGCAACCACCGAGCCCAGCCCCAGGCCCAGGCGGCCGCGATGGTCGTGCGCGAGCTGGCCATGGCTTTTCACCACCAGAATGTTCAGGCGGTAGTGTGGGTTGGCCAGCAGCTGGCCGTCGCGGCCTTCCAGCAGGTCATCGAGCATGCGTTGGCAGCTGCGGCTGATTTCGGCCGGGGTGACGCCCTTGGCGAAATCCTGCTCGGTGTATAGCTCGCCCAGGCGACGGATGCCGGCGACCGGGTCGTCGAGGCAGGCGCTGGCAAAGCGCCAGGCACCGATCGAAGCACCGATCAGGGCACGTTGACGGGGTGCCGAGGGTAGCCACTCGCCGAACAGCGCCAGGTCAAGGCCCTGGATGCCCAGCGGCTTCGGCCCACCCGCCGCGCCCGGCAATACCCCGACATCGGCCGCCTGCAGGCCGCGCTCGCGGATGTGTCGCAAGGCACGCTGGCCGGCCTTGAAGGTGAGGGCGGGGTATTTGATGTGGATGGCGCTCATGGCGGGTCTCTTGGGCGAAAAGCAGCCGTTACAGATAACACACCTGTAGGTGCCTGTATTGGCCCTTTCGCAGCACAAGGCCGCACCTTGCACGGGGCCGAGTCGGGTTGGCGGCGTAACTGCGCTATCATGCCGCCAGCTGTTTTCAGGTTGAATTAAGGACCGCTGGTTAATCTTAACCCCGTAGACAACTTGCACAGTTCTCAGGAGAGAAGAACGATGAAAACCATGACTGCCCTGATCACCGCCGCTGCCCTTGCCCTGGGCGCCAATGCCGCCTTCGCCAAGGACGTTCAGCCTGACGAAGTGGTCAAACTGGTCAACGCCAAGACCATCAAGTCGCTGGACGAGCTCAAGGCCGCTGCCGTGGCCAAGCACCCAGGCGCCACCGTCACTGACTCGGAGCTTGAAGACGAGTACGGCCGCTACATCTACAAGGTCGAACTGCGTGATACGCAGAACGTCGAATGGGACGTCGACATGGATGCCAAGACCGGTGAGGTACTCAAGGACGCACGAGACAACTGATGATCCATGTATCCCGGACGGCACGTTACCTGGCGCTCTCGCTGCTTGCCGTCTGCTCCTTGGCTGTTGCCCGCGACCTGGACCAGGATGAAGCCCTGAAGCTCCGTCAGAAGGGCATCATCCTGCCGCTCGAACAACTGCTCGAAACCGCCCTGGGGCGTCACCCCGGGGCGCGTCTGCTGGAAGCCGAGCTGGAAGAAGACGATGATCGCTACGAATATGAAGTCGAGTTGCTGACGACTGAAGGTGTGGTACGCGAGATCAAGCTCGATGCCAGCACCGGCGCCCTGCTCAAAGACGAGGAAGATGACTGAATGCGCCTGTTGCTTGTCGAGGACAACGTACCGTTGGCCGATGAACTGACCGCCGGCCTGCAGCGCCAGGGCTATGCCGTGGACTGGCTGGCTGATGGCCGTGACGCGGTTTACCAGGGGCAAAGCGAGCCTTACGACCTGATCATCCTGGACCTCGGCCTGCCTGGCTTGCCTGGCCTGGACGTGCTGGCCCAGTGGCGCGCCGCTGGCCTGGCCACACCGGTATTGATCCTCACCGCCCGCGGCTCCTGGGCCGAGCGCATCGAAGGGCTGAAGGCCGGGGCTGACGATTACCTGAGCAAGCCCTTCCACCCCGAGGAGCTGCAACTGCGCATCCAGGCGTTGCTGCGCCGTGCCCGTGGCCTGGCCAATCAGCCGAAGCTGGAAGCGGCCGGTCTGCACCTTGACGAAAGCCGTCAGTGCGTGAGCCGCGAGGGTGTGGACGTGCAACTGACTGCCGCCGAGTTCCGCCTGCTGCGCTACTTCATGCTGCACCCGCAGCAGATCCTGTCCAAAAGCCACCTGGCCGAGCACCTCTACGACGGTGAAACCGAGCGCGACTCGAACGTGCTGGAGGTCCACGTCAACCATTTGCGCCGCAAGCTGGGCCGCAGTGTGATCGAAACCCGTCGCGGGCAAGGCTACATCTATGCCGGGAGCGGCGAGTGAAGTCGATCCAGGCGCGCCTGAGCCTGGGCCTGGTGGCGGTATTGGTGGTGGTCGGCGTGGTGCTGGCGCAACTGACCTTGTGGCTGTTCGAGGCCGGCCTGCAACGTTATCTGGAAAACGGCCTGCGCAACGAAAGCGAGAACCTTCTGGTGGCATTGGTGCGCGGGCCTTCGGGCCTACAGCTGGATGAGCGGCGCATCTCGGCTGCCTATCAGCGGCCGTTTTCCGGTTACTACTTCCGCATCGATTTCGACCAGGGTACCTGGAGGTCTCGTTCGCTGTGGGACCTGGACATGCCCAAGCCCGCAGCGCCCGGGCTTTCCGATAGCCATGAACTCGGCCCGGAAGGCCAGCAACTGCTGGCCCTGCGTGCCGACTACCGGCGCCTGGGCCAGGACATTTCGATCAGTGTGGCTCAGGACTATTCGCCGGTGCGCGAAGGTTTTCGGCGCTTGCAGCAGATCGGCCTGGGCATGGGCCTGGTGGCGCTGATCCTGATTCTGGTGCTGCAGCGCATCACGGTTACCCGCTCGCTGCGGCCGCTGGAGCGGGCGCGCCAGCAGATCGCCCAGCTGCAGCAGGGGCAGCGCTCGCAGCTGGATGCCGAGGTGCCCAGCGAGTTGGTACCGCTGGTGGGGCAGATCAACCATTTGCTTAGCCATACCGAAGACAGCCTGCGCCGTTCACGCAATGCCCTCGGTAACCTCGGCCATGCGCTGAAGACGCCGCTGGCGGTGCTGCTGAGCCTGGCCTCCAGTGAACGCTTGCAGGGTCTGCCGGAGGTACGGGCGCAAATGCGTGAGCAGTTGCAGCAGATTCAGGAACGCCTGGCGCGCGAGCTGAACCGTGCGCGCCTGGCAGGGGATGCGCTGCCGGGCGCGCAGTTCGATTGTGATGCCGAACTGCCGGGGTTGCTCGGCACCTTGGGCATGATTCATGGCGAGGGCCTGCTGCTGGCAAGTGATGTGTCGCCCGGGGTGTTGTTGCCCTGGGACCGCGAGGACGTTCTGGAACTGTTGGGTAATCTGCTGGACAATGCCTGCAAGTGGGCAGACAGCGAAGTGCGCCTGGGTATCGCGCCGAACGCCGAGGGCTACCGGCTGTGGGTTGATGACGACGGCCCGGGTATTGCGCAAGACCAGCGGCAGCAGGTGCTGGAGCGTGGTTCGCGGCTGGACGAACAGGTGGCTGGGCATGGGCTGGGGTTGGGCATCGTGCGCGATATCGTTGATGCCTGGGGCGGGCGCCTGGCCTTGCTGGAGAGCCCGCTGGGCGGCCTGCGGGTGAGCATCGACCTGCCGCGCAAGGCTCGTTAATGCCGGGGCCGCTGTGCGGCCCATCGCGACACAAGGCCGCTCCCACAGGTGTACGCAATACCCTGTGGGGCCTTGTGTCGCGAAAGGGCGCGCAGTGCCCCTTTGGCCCTATCAGTACTGCAAAAAAATTGCAGTACAGCCGCAGTTTTTTGAATTAGCCCAAATTCCCCCCACCCGGCAAAATCGCCCCACGAAACCCTGCGGTTTCCATCTCTCCACGGACGGAGCCCCTTGTGGTATTGCATGCGCAATACGAGGCCCAGGCCAGCTCGGCTGGGCTTTCTTTTTAAACAGAAAAACCAAAGATCCCGATTGCCCAAATGTCTGCCTCGCGTTCCGAAAGTCGTCTGCAGCGGCTGTTGCCGGCCCCTCTCAACATCCCCCCAAAAGAATGGTTGCGTGCCGGAATCGGTGCGCTGCTTGGCCTTTTCCTCGCGGGCTGGCTGACCAGCATGGTCTATGGCCCCAGCATCGCCCTGCACTTGCTCGGCCCGCTGGCAGCCTCGGCGGTACTGGTGTTTGCGGTGCATTCCGGCCCCTTGGCCCAACCTTGGCCGGTGTTGGGCAGCTACGCCCTGGCGGGTGCAGTGGGGCTGGCCATGCGTGAAGGCTTCGGCGCCGAGCTGTGGGTGGCCGCTGCGGCGCTCGGCATCTCGATCCTGGTCATGTGCCTGTTGCGCTGCCTGCACCCGCCGGGTGGCGGTGTGGCAGTGAGCGCGGTGCTGGCCGACCCGGGGTTGACCGCCATGGGCGATCACCTGCTGGAGCCGGTGCTGCTCAATGCGCTGATCCTGGTGACAGTGGCAATCGCCTACAACCGTTTGACGGGGGTGCGCTACCCGAAAGGCACGGTGCCACGCAAAGACCTGCACCACACCCATGACCCGCTGCCCAGCGAGCGGGTCGGCATCCGCAGTGAAGACCTGGACCAGGCCCTGGAAGAGCTGGGCGAGTTCGTCGATGTCACCCGTGACGAGCTGGAGCGCATCATCCTCGCCACCGAGCAGCACGCCCTGCAGCGCAGCCTTGGCGGTATCACCGCGGCCTCGGTGATGTCCCGCGATGTGCAGTTCGTCACGCCTGATACCACGCTGGAGCAGGCCTGGAAAATGCTCGCCAGCCATCACCTGAAAACCCTGCCAGTCCTGCAGCACGGCAAGCTTGTAGGCATCGTCAGCCTCAGCGACCTGGTTGGCCCGGCGATGCAGCGTGGGCGTTTCAGCTGGCGCGGTCTGTTCGGCCGCCAGGCGGTGCGCATGGCGCAAGTGATGAGCAGGCGGGTTGTCAGTGTCAGCAGCCAGCACCCGTTGGAACGCCTGCTGCCCTTGTTGTGCGAACAAGGCCTGCACTGCTTGCCGGTGCTTGATGCCGACACGCTGGTGGGGGTGATCACCCAGACCGACCTGATCGCCGGCCTCAAGCGTCAGTTGCTCAGCAAGACCGAGGCTTCAGATAACCGGGTCCCAGCGTTGTGACCAGTCGCTGGCGCCGGCAGCTACCAGCCGACGCAGGATCGCGAAGGCCTGTTGCAGGGCTTCGCTGTCACGTTTACGCGGGTACACCAGAAAGGTCGGGTAGGTGAACTCCGGTGCCTGCGGTACCCGCTCGAACACGCCGCTGTCCAGATAGGCCTGCACCACCCGCGTGCGGAAGTAGCCACTGCCACCTTGGTCGAGTATGAACTGCAGGGCCAGCGGGCCAAGGTTGAAACTTAGCGCCGGGCGTGCGCAGTCGGGCAGGGCCGCATCATGCTGGCGGCGGAAGGCCTCGCCCCAGTCGATGTAGATGTACGGCTCGGGCCGCTCGACCCGGCGCACGCGAATCAGCTTCTCTTCCATCAACTGCTCCACCTGCAGGCCTGGACCGTAGGTCGGCTGGTAGACCAGCGCGGCGTCCAGCAAGCCCATCTCGACCTTGCGCAGCAGCGACTCTCCATCGCTCACCTCGCTGCGGATGGCATGGCTGGGCAATTCACGGTGCAGGGCACTTACCCAGTCGAGCATCATCGGGTTGCCCAGGCTCACCTCACCGCCCACATGCAGCACCTGCTGGCAACCTTCAGGCAACGGCAGGTCGCGGCGCGCGGCTTCCCAGGTTTGCACCAACTGGTTGGCATAACTGACGAACGCTTCGCCATCGCTGGTCAGGCTGGCGCCGCTGCGGCTACGCACGAACAACTGGCAACCCAGTTGCTGTTCCAGGCGCTGCACGCGCGCGGTGATCGCGGTTTGAGACACGAACAGGCGTTCGGCCGCGGCGACCAGGCTGCCGCAACGCACTATTTCCAGGAAGGTACGGGCCTGATCGATGTCCATGGGCTGCTCGGTGTTTGAAGGGGTTGCCTATTCTAGAGGCTTTGCACCGTTATGGGGCGCTATTGCGTTGTCTGCAAATTTGCAGGTCGGTTGTGACTTTAGTCCCATGGCGGCGTGGGTATAGCGGTCCATACTCAAGTTTCGCCCTTCAATAACAACAAGTACCGGGTTTCTAACGACATGAGCTACCAGCACAGCTACGCCCATTCCATTTCCGACCCTGCCGCGTTCTGGGCGGAACAGGCCGCACACCTGGCCTGGCACCGCAAGCCTGCCTTGACCCTGCAAGACAACGCCGACGGTACCCACCGCTGGTTCGCTGACGGCCGCCTCAACAGCTGTTACCTGGCCCTCGATCACCAGATCGAGCAGGGCCGGGGCGAGCAGTTGGCGCTGATCTATGATTCGCCCGTAACCGGCGTGCAGCAGACCTACACCTACAACCAGTTGCGCGACGAGGTAGCACGCCTGGCCGGTTTGCTGCGCCAGCTGGGGGTGAACAAGGGCGATGGCGTGATCATCTACATGCCCATGGTGCCGCAAGCAGCCATGGCGATGCTGGCCTGCGCGCGGATCGGCGCGGTGCATTCGGTCGTGTTCGGTGGCTTTGCCGCCAACGAGTTGGCCCTGCGCATCGATGACGCCCGGCCCACCTTGTTGCTGACGGCATCGTGCGGGCTGGAGTTCGACCGGGTCATTGCCTACAAACCGCTGGTTGACCGTGCCCTGCAACTGGCCCGGCACCAGCCGCGCAATGTGCTGGTGCTGCAGCGGCCACAGGCGCACGCTGAACTGCTGCCAGGCCGCGACCTGGACTGGCAGGCGGCCTTGGCCGGCGCCGTGCCGGTGGCGCCCGTCGAGCTGGATGCCGGCGACCCGCTGTACATCATGTACACGTCGGGCACCACCGGGAAACCCAAGGGTATCGTCCGGGAAAACGGCGGCAATGCCGTGGCGCTGTGTTACGCCATTCGCCATATCTATGGCATGCAGGCTGGCGATGTGTGGTGGGGCATATCCGACGTCGGTTGGGTGGTCGGCCATTCACTGATCGTCTACGGGCCGTTGATGAGCGGCTGTACCACCGTCTTCTACGAAGGCAAGCCGATATTGCTAATGTCACCACAAATGGCCAATTTCTTGTCAAAAATTTCGGCACCACCGCTGGCGGCCTGAGCATTCATGGGGCTCTCAAGCCCTCCCGTCAACCATCGCCAATTTTGACAATTGTCACCTTTATTTCCATTATCCTCCCCTCGTTTTTCCTTCCGATGCATCAACATTTCTAACGCTGAGGGCGCGTAGCCGAGCTCCCGTTATGACCAGCTCGGTAGCTGGGCGAGCTGATAGGAGTGATCCAATTCGGCTCCTACTAAAGGTCTCGGCTTGCTCGGAAGGCCGAAGGTAGTTTGTGCGATTCTGTTGGCAGATGCGTGCCTCATGAAGCAGTCAGCCGCCGACTCAGCTGATAAGCGTAGTGGCCTGCATGGTGGTGTCGGAAAGCCGCATCCGAATCAGCCCATTCAGCTTCCTTGAACCAAGTGATGATGCAATGACGAGAAGCACAGGCGCTTGACCATCGTGCTGTCAGCTGTCCAGTTCCTGATGCCACATCCGTCGCACTGTTGACTCAGGCAATCCGAGTTCTCTAGCTGCCTCAGCCTGAGTAGTTCCTTTCGCTTTCAACTGCTGGACTGCCTGCAATTTCTCTCTTGCTGCAGATACGTTCAACGGTGTCTTGGATTCCGGGTGTTCAGGTAGAGCGATGTCAGCTAGTTCCAGAGCTTCGATCTCAGCCAATGAGGAAAGAAGGATCTCCCTGGCTGTGCGGTGATCGTGTGAGGCAACGGTCAGCGCAATGAGCGTGGTGGCTTCAACCTGGAGACCGGAAGCCAGCTTATAGCTCGTCTCGAGGGATACAGAGCTCTTGGCCAGCTCCAATTTACTGACTGTCCTTTGGTCGACGTGCTTGCTTATAGAGGGTTGCGATATTCCCTTGCGCATGCGTAGCAATTGCAGCACTGCCGCGAAGGACTGACGGAGCAACATTGCGAATCCCCAAAAACCAAGAGGTATGCCCCGTTTGCCTGCCGCCAAACAAACGTCTATAGTTGTTCTTTTGGCGGTTCAGCGGTCTAGCCAGCGATTTATGGAAAATGAAATGCGGGGATGTGCTTGATGGATAGCCCACTCAGCGACGGGCTACTGGGGGAGGGAGGCGTTGAGCTGGTCGGCTCTGATCTGACTCTTGATGATTTACTCCTCGCTGCTCGAGGACACTTCAAGTGGATGCCTCTCTGCGTTGTCGAGGAATGGGTCATCTTGGACGCCATCCTCACGGAAGAGGAGTTGACCAGGGTGGCTGCGGCTGGGTGCCATCCCATGTTCCTGTTTGCCCACAAGGTTGTTCACGACGAACAGCGGCGCTTCGAGCCTGGTGATTGGGTCAGGTCGACAATCGCTCATGCCTTCAAGGATGGCTATCTCTTCGGGACAAGGAACACGATCTACGTTCTGAAGGGGCCGGGGTATCGCAAGCCTTCCACCCTGCAAGGCATCTTCTCCATCTTTTAAGTGTCACGGCCTTGCTCGTGACGACTCGACTATTCCAGAGATCAAAATATGTTCCGTTCCCACCAAGCTGATATGGCCGGTATTCCTGGCATGTTTGGCGACGGGCTAATGCACTGGCATTGCGTTTCCCGAGCTCTCGCTACCCACTGGTACCATGTCAGTGTTCAGCGTCTTCTTGATGGTCAACTCAGGGATTGTGTAGAGATGCCCAACGATGAGGCCCGACTCGTTGAGCTGTTGTTAGCGCAAGATGAAAGCCTGATTGTCCGGGAAGTCCAAGCGGTCACACCCGGCTGGATGAACGGTGATGGCTGGAAGATGGAAAAGCTAATGTCTCTCTCCATGGGCTTTAGCCGGGAAGAAGTTCCGGTGTCGATCCTCGAGGTCGAGGGTGGCAAGGTATACATCGACTCGCATGAGCCAGGTCTCAATGTTGAGTCACTGGCAGGGCTGAAAGAGCTGTACCGGCGCAGCCCTGTAAAAGCTGCTTCAGCCGAGATGGCGGGGGCGTAATAGTCATGACAGACATCAGCACGGTTTCAGTCGACTTCCATGTTAAGCGTTACTCTGATTTTGACCTGCTTCGAATTGCTCGAGCTGTCGGGCAGGGGTATGAGGACGAGGTCACCGCGTTCTTGTTGAACGTTCAAATACACGCTTGCAGTGCTGTAGGCGTGGTATTCGGTCACGCGCGCAAAGGGCCATATGGGCGCTTCTCAGATGGGCATTTGATCCGGACTTCGGACATCCAGAAGGTAGCGAGGGAAGGGAGGTTTTGGGTTATTACTACCGTTAGTTCCCGTTACGTTGTGGCTACCTTTAATCGGGATAACGGTCGTAGGAGTCTGCGTGAGTTCAAGCGCTTGGCTGGGGGCTGATATGTCGCATCACCGAATCGGCTTCAGTGAGTTGTAGGCGTTAGGCGTGCCGCTGATAGCGGCCAGGCTGTCGTGAACCGAGCCATGGCGTTCCGCCCAGTCTCGGCCCTTTCGGGCTTCGATCCTTTTCGCCTCCGGCCTTCCTGGCCTGCGCGCTCCGCTTGCCTGAGAGGTATTTAACAGTCGAACAGAATTGCGTGTGCCGGATTAGATCCTCGCGGATTCAGCCTTTACGTGGTGTGGTTTTGGCCGGAGGTGCTAGTCGTCCAAGCCTAGGGCTATGTGCCGTATCATCTCTGAAGGCCTTTGGCTTTTAGCTATGTGGTACATAAGGTCGCGCTTACTACGCGGTAGCTTCTTGGCCACATTCTTCGCTGACTTTCGTATGGCCTCATCTGTGCCGTGAATTCTCTCGGCCAGAAGGAGGACAATTACTGCATCTGTAAGCGTCATGATCGTGCCTGAATACTTCGAAGGGGGGAGCGCCATTGGTAGAGGTATCATAGCAAATACAGAGCTGATCCTTGAACGTATCCCTTGTCCGCGATCGTTGGAGAGCACGTGGCCTGATCGCGGAGAAACTCTCAGATATGCAAAGTCCGCCGAAATTGACAATGGTGAGTAGCTTAGGTGGCCGGATTAGAGTACAGGCCGCCTGGTTATCCTAGGGATGCTCCGATCAACTTGTCGTGCAGCCGCGGCAAGTTGCAATTTTCCAGGCACCTACAGCGTCATTGGACGAAAAGTGACCGAAAAATCATGTACGGAGAGCTTTTTCGACCGGT
>Ga0099823_1004579_pt1 | contig 13555 bp, 10 predicted proteins | sample CowpearedBW_FD_76831 | JGI IMG/M metagenome (GOLD analysis project Ga0099823, IMG submission 76831) | Root nodule microbial communities of legume samples collected from California, USA - Cow pea red BW | ecosystem: Host-associated > Plants > Roots > Nodule | place: USA: California | collected... | reverse complement strand
TTATTACAGAATAAATTTAGTACGGAGAAATGTGATTGGATGATAACCTAAAATTATTATAGAAAAATCAGTGATAATAATATTAATGAGGAAAGCGGAGAAAAAAAAATAGGGTGAAGAAAAAGAAGTTTGAGCTGTGAAGTTGGGCCACGTGGAAGTGGCATCACACTCACCGAAGAGTGTCATGTGAGCGTCTTGTTTCTGGGATTAGAAATGCAGTCACGAGATTGGCAATGGAATGGAAGGTAATCCAGACATGTCCGACAAACTTCCGTGACGATGTGGGACCCCTCCCAACAAAAGAATGCTATTTCCCACCCAATACAGTTTTCAGCCAACAGTGCCAAACTTCAAACATTAACCCAATTTACTTCTACTTTTCATTCTTAAAGATTAAGGATAAAGATAACAGTAAGTCATGTGTGAATATTTTTATAGTGGAAGAAAAGACACTAATTGATGCACGATACAACATGCTCTATTGCCTACGCCACTCTTTTTTGTTCTCCACTTTAACTTCTAAGGAACAACATGCATCATATTTGTCCTCGCATGTAAGTGGGGGATTAGACAAGCTCAACCACACATTATACGATACATACAAAAAATTAACCTAAAAAAATTATGGTGGAACTCAAAATAGTGGTGTTAATTGGCTTTGTATACTACTTTTTTATTTTTAAATAATGTTATGTGGATTATGCATACGCAGTGCACTCAACACTGATAATGGATCGTGTCTTCTGAACTGTTCAGCTGAAATATCATCTATTAAAAATTCTCACGCCAATTCATTATTTCCTTCAATCCTCGGTATATCACAATCAGATGCTGAATTATCAGTTCTCGAACTCAATAATGAAAACATCTAATTTATTTCTTTGTTTTACTTTTGGTGTAAGCTTCGACTTGACAAATTCCTACTAAAATGTAATATTGGGATGAGTGATTCTGTTCAAACTTTATCCCTGACACACCATCTAATGGAATGAATTGAATCCAAAAGAAATTGACGGGCTACGTTTGGAAACATCGCCTTACAAGACACGTTCTTGTTATCACATTCACATGATGAATAAGAAATATATTATGTGGGGTAGCACAAAATGAAAGCAAACATAATGCAGAATAATAATTATGTATATATATACCTACATTGTCTTCTATGTAAACATACCAATAGCTTAACGCCGCACCAGTTCTCCCCTCAAGAATTCAGGTACAAGAACCACTCCATTTTACTCTTTATCTTTCTGTCCTTGCGGTGAGTAAAACAACATCTACTTCGACATTTTGGGTTACATATGAAAAATTTGTCATGTGAAGTTTGGCAGGTCATGGATGTGTTGTTGTTATTATGTGTTCTTCTGGTTGCTTTGCCAAACGTGGCTGTAGTGGAGAGTCGCAAAGCTCCAGTTTTGGACTACTTTGAGTATTGTGCTCTGAGCTGCAGAGCTTATAGTGCCTCATTGGAAGAATTTGGGGGTGTTGGTGATGGAACAACTTTGAACACCAGAGCTTTTCAGGCAGCCATAGATCATCTGAGTCAGTATGCATCTAGTGGAGGGTCTCAACTTTATGTTCCCCCAGGAAGATGGTTAACCGGCAGCTTCAATCTCACCAGCCATTTCACTTTATTCCTACACAAGGATGCTGTGATTCTTGCCTCTCAGGTCTGATACAGTAATTTCCTAATGTTATGTTTTTCTTCACTTAATGTGATTTAAGTGTATTGATATCATGTTTGTTTTGAAACTGTTGTATCAGGATGAAAATGACTGGCCAGTGATTGATCCCTTGCCATCTTACGGTAGAGGGAGGGACACCCAAGGTGGAAGGTTTAGCAGCCTAATTTTTGGGACCAACCTCACTGATGTTATCATAACTGGTAAAGAAAGTTGTTCTTTTGAGATTACAAATTTTGTCCAACTGAGAATTTACTCCATTTAATTACTGAATCAAAATTTGTTCGTAGGGAACAATGGCACATTGGATGGACAAGGTGATCTCTGGTGGCAAAAATTCCACAAGGGGGAGCTCAATTATACCAGGCCTTACCTGATTGAAATCATGTACTCAGATAATGTTCAGATATCCAATCTCACTCTGGTGAACTCTCCATCGTGGAATGTTCATCCTGTATACAGCAGGTTCATCTTTTCTTCACCTATTATCTTTAATAATTGACTCTGCAACTGTTTCTAATTTACTATAATGTTTCCTGTTTCTAATTAACATGTGAAATTTAATGCAGCAACGTTGTTGTTCAAGGGATCACAATTCTGGCTCCTGTGACATCTCCAAATACAGATGGAATCAACCCTGGTAAGTTAGAATACATCTCCATATCTTGTTCTAGATAATAAAACAGTTCATAATAAGGTTTATGGTTTTGGTGCAGACTCTTGCACAAACACAAGAATTGAAGACTGTTATATTGTGTCCGGGGATGACTGTGTGGCTGTGAAGAGTGGTTGGGATGAGTATGGTATAGCTTATGGAATGCCAACAAAGCAGCTTGTAATCAGAAGACTCACTTGCATTTCTCCATTCAGTGCTGTGATTGCTTTAGGGAGTGAGATGTCTGGTGGGATCCAAGATGTGAGGGCTGAGGACATTGTGGCCATAAATTCAGAATCAGGGGTTAGAATCAAAACTGCTGTGGGAAGAGGAGGGTATGTTAAGGACATATATGTTAGAAGAATGACCATGAAAACCATGAAATGGGCATTTTGGATGACAGGAAATTACGGGTCACATGCTGATGACAAGTATGATCCTAATGCTCTTCCTGTGATTCAGAACATAAACTATCGTGATATGGTTGCGGAGAATGTCACTATGGCTGCGAGGCTGGAGGGTATCTCTGGAGACCCTTTTACTGGAATCTGCATATCTAATGTAACAATTCAACTGGCAAAGAAGGCTAAAAAAGTTCCATGGACTTGCACTGATATTGATGGGATTTCAAGCGATGTCACTCCTGCACCATGTAATCTGTTGCCAGAACAAGGAGAAGAGAAGATTGGAGCATGTACCTTCCCAGAAGAAAGCTTGCCAATAGAAGATGTCCAGGTTCAAACGTGCACTTACAGTAGGAATTTATGATAGTGTAAAAGGAATGGCTCAGTTCAATGCAAACAATGTCATACTTCAAAAATTGTATTTAAAACATTGTGTACTTATCAAGACTCTGTACAAGGACAATGACAACAAATGATTTAGAAATGAGTCAATAATAAATACACATGTTTGTATTTGTCATCTCGTTATGAAATTAACTGTTTTTTCCCTCTTGCGTAAACCCTGCAAAATATAATAAGTAGGTAAAAGCAACGAGCACATAATTTTTTGATTGCTATTGCTGAGGCAGATAGTTTCATTATGCAGACTTTAGTGTTACTTTAACATATCACTTTGCCACACTCAACCGGTCAACCAGTTCACAAGAAGAATCGCCAATCACCATACGTGAAAGTTAAGCATCTTTGCAATGTAACAAACGGTGTCATGTCCAAACATTGAAAGTGGAAAGTGAAATTTAAAGATGGTTGTGATGAAATAAGAGAGGGTACGTGCGTGCTCCCTATACCTCCAAAAGAAAACTTGAGCGAGCACAATACAACACAGCTTTTTTATTACTCTTATAAAGGCCTGCGACATCCAACTAGATTTCTAACGATTACCCATTTTCCAGGAGAAATTTGTTGGTGTAGGACTAGATTACAAGAAAAGAGAACTTGAATTTGTCCCTAGCAAATCGTCTTGGTGTTGCACAGGCAATACATTTAAGGTGAAAGAGGTTCATCTTGTTACATTTATACAAATAAGAAAGAATTACTGGCAGGGTGGATCTGGATTGAACTTCACCGATTCCCTCCAAATGAGCTCCTTCACGTGCTCTTCAGTGCATGTTGGCTGATCAAAATCAAAACTGAATGGCCTGGGACAGACTGGTTCATCATTGATGTTATGGAGTGATGAAAGATAAGGGTGACATAGTGCCTCATCAACTGCAAACAATGAAAATACCTCACAAACATGAAACAAATGAGGCCATTTATAGGAAAACTATAAACCTACCTTGGAACTTAGATTCTATGAGAATGCATACCTGTAATGCGTTTGTTTGGATCAAATATGAGCATCTTCTCTAACAGGTCCAATGCCTCAGGCAACATGTTTGGGAATCTGGAGGAGAATTTTTGCTTCCGGTACTGTGGAAGCTGTCTGATGTATCTTCTGGCATTATCACTTCGGAGAAATTCTAGGCTTGCATCATCAGGTGAACCTAATAACTTTTGAACAAAAGGAAAACATAATGTATGAATGGTGTTACCCTTAATATCCTTTTTATTGCTACAAAAATATACCAATATTTTGTTTTGATTCCTTTAACTTTCTTTTTGATGATCCTAAAAAGTTCCAACTTCCCTTTTTGGTCCTTACCATCTTCTGTTACAAAAAATGCATATTGATTCCATCCAGTATTGTTGAGTTAGCATTTCTGTAATGTGGTGTTAACATGTGACAGTGCTTGACCCTTTTGGCTTTTGTAACAAAACAGATCGAAATGTTTAAACTATATAGGGATCAGAATAAATTTACAGGAACTTATAACAAAAACTACGCGTTTCTCTAGTTGGTTGATAATAACCACATTCAAAAAGTATTGGAAATGGCACATGTAGGAAATGGAATACATGAGTGAGGAACTTGACATGATCATAATTGGAAGCACCAAACCAAAACCATACCTCTGTTATAAGCCTTAATTGGTGAACATAGTCTTTGCCAGGAAACAAGGGTTCTCTGGTCATAATTTCACCAAGTATGCACCCAACAGACCAAACATCAATTGCAGAGGTGTACTCGGAACAGTTAAGGAGCAATTCTGGGGCACGGTACCATCGTGTGACTACATACTCTGTCATGAAATCTGTTTCGGTTGTTGTTCTTGCCAACCCAAAGTCCCCAATTTTAAGGTCGCAGTTTGCATTCATTAGTAAATTACTGGGCTTAAGGTCACGGTGCAAAACATTAGCTGAGTGCACATATTTCAGCCCACGTAACAGCTGGTATAAGAAGTACTGCAAAAGTTTCTTCCAATATCAATTCCACGCTTAATCTCAAACTCAATCAAAAGGAGCTTTTTTGTTTGAGTGAGTTATTTCTTATGATCATAGCAAATAAAACAAAACAAAAAAATCGATCTTTTTAAAAACACATACTACCAAAATGAATCATTTTAAAAATATGAAGTACCAAAACAATGTCTCAAAAATTCGACATGGTAAACCTATTTAACGTTGCTGCAACTGCTAACAACCGAGAATTGTAGAAGCCTAGAAGGGTTATATCTATATTGCTGGTAACCAGAGGTAGATACTGCATACTGATATGTTATGTAAAAAAATTGGATAATTCCATGCTAGAAAATATAACAAGAGGATGAAAACAAAATGTAATTAAGATCCAATAGTATATCATTTGAGTAAAACCTGGCAATGCTCTTCACCAAGAGTTTGGTCAGAATGAATTATGTGATGAAGATCAGTGTCCATCAACTCGTAAACAATGTACACATCATTGAAGGTCTCCCTTTTGGGGGGTCGTATGATATCCTTGATGCCAATGATCTGTGAAAGATGATAGCAATTTTAAGTATTTAAACAGAGAGAACAAGCTTCAGTAATGTAAACTGAGACTGTAAGAGATCAAAGTTCAATCGAATATGAAGGAATTAGGAAATGAGCACTTACATTTTCATGTTCCATGTGACGAAGGAGTTTGATTTCTCTCAATGTCCTCTTAGCATCAATTATATTGTCAAACGCGTTACCAATCTTCTTGATGGCAACTTGTTCGTGTGTTTCGGAATTAACAGCAGCACTAACAAAAAATATGGTTCAAGTGAACATAAATCTACTTGCAAGAATATATTTTAAGAAGCAAATAATCTGAAGAAGGAAATAAAACACTTACCAGACGATGCCATTAACGCCTCTACCAATTGGGCGAATAGGAGGCACGTACTTGGAAGACACCTCGAACAAGTTTCCATACACATTGTACTGTGCATATTTACCACCATGTGTGAGAACCCTTTTGATTTTTGCATCCCCAGAAGCTGAAGCAGCAGCAGAAGAGCTTGACCCTTTTGTGGCCATGTTCAATGTTCGAACTCCAAGAGCAAAAGGGTCTTCACCTTTTCAATCAAAATTACAAAAGCTAAGCCACCCAATAGCAAACAGAAAATAGCATTTTTCACTGGTTGAGTTTATTAGTTGATGATGGGAACGTACGTAAATACAACTACCTTCCACCCAATTAGTACAAAAAAATATAAGATACTTGTGTGTTCATAGACCAAAGTTACGAGATAATTTTGACACATACACGAAAAGTGGTTGCAGAAGGTATCATAAAGGGAAAAAGTAGTTGTAGGATAAGTGAGTTGTAATAAAGCTTTTAATAGAAATCTGAAAATGGCGTTTTCTGGATCATGGGCTTGCCACTTGGATATTGATCATTCTACCTGTAAAAGTAAAAGCCTAAAATGTAACGTGATCTCTAAAAGCATAGGATTTGTCACGAGATGTTTGTTAATTTTCTTGCACTCATGCATCGTTAAAACTCTAGAAAATGGAAACCTGGCTCTTTTCTTTTTTAGGTACGTATACCCCTCAGAACCACGTCTCATTCTGAGTTCACGAATTGCCTGTGATAAGTTGCATGGTGAAACGTGTGCTGTGGTTGAAAGTACACCACGTATTGTACTTTATGGTGCGCAAAAGAGGGAAAAAAAATGGACGAGCTAAGTGAACATGAAATGAAAAAGGCTAGTTATAAAAAAATGTGTTGTTTTGGTGGCTTTAGGCCAATTCAAGACAAATAAAGTGTGCATAAGTTTCACGAGAGAGCTTGTATATCACTCTGAAGAAACTTAGATTGAAATCTGTTCTTCTTTTATGCCAAAATTCTATTATTCTGTGGTGATTGTTACTGGGGTGTGGTGTGTGAAAGGATTTGGATGGTGATCGACTCAAGTGCTGGTTTTTGTGTTCAAATTTTCAATGTGTAAATATGATGCAACTTATCTTGGTTGAAAACTTGAAGCTAAGCATTGTTGGAGAAAATGTGGCAAGCGAACGTCGAAATCAGCGTTTGACTTGCTTCATAACACATAAGATTCAGCCATTTTTTGTGCAATGCAGAAAAACTTAGATCCTGCAATTTTACATGTCAAGTGTAAGGTTACAAATTTCACTACACATAGCTGCAAAAAATGGAGAGAATCCGAACCTGTAGTAGTCTAATGAAGAAGACATGAAGTTATTACCTTCAATACTGTTTCTCTTTTCACATATCATTCCGTTTGTATGATTGCATAAAAAACTAAAAGAGACAGTGTCAGAGAGGAAGATTCTTAATCTTATATATTGTGTTAAATGTAATGAGATGTAAGAGCAATTCATGGTAATTAATTATTACAAGATGTTAATGTCAAGTGTAAGATGTTCTTCATATATTTGAATTTTTATTAAGAAAAACCAGTGCGCGTAATTAAAGCTACGTGGTGGTGTTGCGTTGAATTCGCTCACTTCAAATTCTGAAAATCTGCAGAGAATTGAATATCCATAAAAAGCAAGAAGGCACTGCTAAAGTAAAATGTAATAAGCTGCGAACAAGAAACATCCATGTCAGGACAGAAAATCACTCCAGAAGCAATACCTTGAGTATAAAAAGAAGAATTAATATTTCAGCAATTTATTTCATAGAATTAAAAATATAATAACTTTTAATATACAAATTATATTATAATTAAAATCTATAATAAATTGTTTAAATATATAAGTTATGTTTTAAATTTATAATAGATTATCTATATCATTTTGATGTTACAGTGTGATATAATAACATAATAACATGATATGCTAATAAAATTGCCATTTTAACAATAATAACACAACAAAGTATACAATATAACGTCATCAGATATTGAAATAAGAAAGTGATGTAGTTATAAGAATTAAAATAAATATATATATATATATATATATATATATATATATATATATATAAAATTAAAAGGATTAAAATGAAATAAGAACTTTTTTATTTATTTTAAGAAATGAATGTGTGGTTTATTATCACAGTTATAAAATAAGTACGAGCAAAGATGAACTCAACCTAACAAATCTATACAATTTAAATTTAAAATTTAAAATATACCTATAAATTCATAAATAATCAAATATTACTTTCGTGTCCAATGATTATAAAAGTGTAAACCAATATTATTTATTTTATCCAATTTTAACCATCTAGCATTATTTGCTCATCCGAACCAAATCAACAGTTCGTCCAATTTTTTTTTGGATTTCTTGGAAATGGGCGATTATTTATTTATTTTTAGGTCTCGTATAAAGGATCATCAACCTCTAATTTTCCAAATTGATTTTTTATCAATGAAAACCTTTCTTCTTGTAATGTTATAAATTTGAAGTTTTGTCTTCAAATGTATACAAAGTTCTGGAGTTTTAGTAAGAGAAAAATGTAATTAACTCTATTTTAGCCTTTCTATTTCTTCACAAGCTTAACTTTCGTCTTCCAAAACATAAAATTTTCACACACAAAAGGATAGCCTATTAAGAAATTGGCCGTTGCTTCCTACATCCGTCAAATTTCCACCTCCACCCCATCAAAATGATTAAGGAAAATTTTTTCGATAATTAGTGGTGATTGCTTTCTAAAAAAATTCCAAAATTGTTTATAGTTATCCAAAAAATAAATTTCAAAAGTGATAAGGTGCTGGAAGAAATATGACGGTACAAAAAGCAATAGCCTAACAAATTTCTTCCAAAGACTAACTGAAAAAAGATTAAAAAAAAAACGAAGAAACACCAAGACAACTGACCCAATAAAAAATTGTTGACCTTAGCATGGCAGATTTGAAAACGTATAATAAAGAAAAAATACAAAATAAAAAAATTGCATAGTAATTTTTCTTTTAAAATCTCTGGCGTCTACACTGCATTGATTAAAGGGATTTTCACGTCATAATTCATTAGTAGGCATGAATAGTGCATTGATTATTCTGTTTTCCTTCACGTGCGGGCTAAAATTTGGCAGTAAGTCCGAAATATGCAAGTAGTAACGAAAGTTCTGGCCAACTGCAAGCATTAGAAGTTGGCTCTAGACTGAACAGAAACGAGGGATGTAACACTCCATTAGTAGAAACTCAATTCAAAATCTTCATTGAACGATAAACTGAATATAAACTCTTAAGCTGATAAAACAATCAATAGGAGAGGGTAATCTATCATTAACTCCAACTACAGGCACATTCTCTAGAAAATTAAACAAAAAATAAAACACAACATTATCCTTAAGGAAGATTAGAACTGGTTGGCGCTCCAAAACCACCAGATCCACGACCAAAGCCAGGCCTTCCGCCAGAACCCTGCAAATATGGTAAACCAATTACGAGGGAAAACAATACAGAAAAAGAAAACAAAAGTAAATCTACACAGCACAAAAAATGTCCCAAGCTCATACAAATATAGTTATCAACATTAGAACTTAACTGCTTCACGAATCTACCATAACTTAAATTACAAAGCCTAATGATCAGCCACATGACACTTAAATCAGTTTAAAATGTTCTATACTGCACAAAAAATTCCCAACATTGACAAAAATTTCTGATCAGTTTCATCAATTACTCGACACTATTGATGAGAAATATATTGCACATGTACAAATCCGATTTGTCAAATCGTATGAGTTCCCAACCCAGTATTTGGTTTCACATTTTCTACAACAAAAAGGAACAAATCATAGGAAATTATAAGTATTCCCAGTCAATTTGATTACATTTAAACTAAGACATAATAAAGCAAAATGAATCAACCTTCCTTGAAAAAGTTAATTTTAACCTATTCATGTCAACTTGTTCAAAAGTTTGCAAGTGCTTGAAAACTAATACTTATCTAAGACAAGAGCTCTACTACGGTAAAAAATAACCCAAACTGAGCACAACTATAAACCATTTCTTCCAGCGAAGGCAACCATAGGAGCCTATAAATCTTTTTCACATAAATAATTTAACTTGAACCATAATTTAATATCTCTGGAATTCTACACTACATGGCAAAGAAAAAAAATTCAAAGATTTAAACGGAAACGACCATACACATACGAACGACAGGCAGATACATTGGACTAACAAATCATTTGATTTCACAAACTACCATCATCAAATGCAACTACCATTGTAACAGCAACATTATAACCAATCAGGAAAACTTCACAATCACCTTACCCAAATTTACTCATAATTTTAACACAAGTTCAATAAGCATAACCCAACCCTAGCCACAAATATACTCTAGGTAGTTTAAAACTTGAGAACAGGCATAGTCCTAGTCACTAACATAGCCTAGTGATGAAAATGAGAATAAAAACAAGATATAGGAATGAAGGGATTTAAAAGAAGCGAGGTTTTAAATCTTTTCACATAAATTAATTAATTTTACTTGTGTTTCAACTTGTTCAGAACCTCTCCACAAAAGGACCTATAACTTATAAGGGCTTGGAACAAAATACTTATCCAGACTAAAGCTCTATAAGTTATAGGCTAATTCAAAATGAGCTAAAATAAAAATCATTTCTTCAAATAGGAAGCCGTATAAGTGCATACCATGTAGAACGCATTCAATGAAAAAAAAAGACAACACACAATGATGATGAAAACTAAGTCAAAAGCAAATGACAATCAAGATTACACTAAAATAAACAAAAGATTAATTGCAGCGAAAAATAGGATTACCCCAAAAGAGGGTCTGTAATCAGCAGGAGCTCCTCCCTTGTCTCCTCCAAAGTCCCCACCGCCTCGGGGACCTCCACGGTATCCATCACGATCACCACCAAATCTACGCTCACCCTCAAAGCGTGGTGGGCCCCTGTTCAAAACGCCACAAATCAGGCTCATTACAATCAACTAATAGAAATAGTAACTATCAGTTAATTATAACCAAATCCCTACATCTCTTGTACTCAGTTAAGCTAGTTAAGCTCATAGTACCACACTATGATACTAATCCTACTATACATGATATTATTCAATCATTTACAGTGATTTTCTTCGCATACCTAGGGCGATCACCGGATGGGCCGCCAAAGGGCCTGCCAGGTGGCTTGGCCTGTTTCTTCAAAGTGGCAGGGACAATTTCGGAAGGAAGGTTAAGATAAGTTCTGAGAAACTCTATGCCATCATTAGTGAGGAACCAGTAGTAATGCATCCAAGCAAAGGTCTCCCTCACGTATTCGCGAGATTTGAAACTCTGCATCAGCTTAATCACCTGCAGATTAGGCACATCAATCTCAGGGTGCTTCGCCAAATTGAAGTCCTTCTTCGCAAAGCAAACTCCCTCTGCACCATCAACACCGAGAAAAGGTCAGACTACTTATTCCACGAGATGAAACCCTAACGAACAAACACGAATGATGATAAACTATAATGGACCTACCTTGGAAGAGGTACTTGCAGATCTCCTTACGGTTCTTCTCCGGGATAATCTGAACATATAAAAATGCACGCAAGTGTCTGCGTCAGAGTGAAAATTGAACGAAACATTGAAAATTTTTGGGGATAACGAATTTGTGAACATACCATTGTGTGAGAAGGTGAATGAAGAAGAAATGGATGCTGGGAAACAGAGCTCGGCGTCCACACTGTTATCTTTGCTGCCTTGTGGCGTATAAACCCTAAATTCTCACTTGATCGATTTTTCGTATTAAATGGGCCTATTAATGGGCCGGACTGGCTCATTAGAGCACGACCTATAAACACATATTTGGCCTTCACTTATCTATGAACCCATGTGGGGGCTTTTTCCTGCACCTCCAAAGACTTCTACTGCACCTTCAAATATTAATTGCACTGTCTATTTTACCCTTCTGACTCACCTCTCTCTTAATTAGGTAAAAGTAATTAAAATATTTATTGAAGTAAGTGAACTGAAAGTTGAGACTTGAATTTGGTTGTTGCGCCTTGCGCCCTTCTCCCCCTCGACAAGTCACTTTCATTGTTGTTTTCAGAACCTCTATTGTTTTCACTGTGAATTGTGTTGCACTTTCGCTGCTCAGGTTTATCAAAATGTTGTTTCATTTTTCAGTTATTTAAGTTATATCTTCTTAAGGTATGTAAGTTATTGTTGGACGTCCATCATCCATCATTTTGAAATACTATATTATGCATTCAACTTTCATATATCAACCATTTTATACAATAGGCTTTGTATATATGGAATACCAAATGCATTTTTTGTATATAGTGATGCATGTTTGTGAATGGTTATGAATGGGTGATTTGTGTTTGAAGATATTGATAGATAACGACATCGAAAAGAGAAAAAAAAACTTAGAAAGCATAAACCCGACTTTGACATCCGGTTATGCCTGATTTATAAATCCGGTTAAAAATTTAAACGGATTTTGGCATCCGGTTTTTCATGTACACATACACCGGTTTTCGAAATCCGGTTACGTAAAAACGGATCTACAAATCTGTTTCACACATTACACGGATTTCGATATCCGGTTAAATTTTTTAATTGTTTATATTTTTTCTGATTCATTATATATTTTATTTAATTTATATTTCTTTTTCCAACTTTTAAAAATAAAATCTTTTGTTAAATATTTTTAATAAAAATATAAAACAAATCAGTGGTAATGATAACCACGAATTTCATTTTACACAAACCGGAAATCGAAATCCGGTATTGATTTTGGATTTTTTTTATTTAGTTTTAGGTATAATATTTTATTTATTTAACATATTTGTTTTATATTTTTATTTTTAATTTTATTAATTGGTTAAAAATTTAATTTCCTTTTAATTTAATGTTAAATAGTTTTTTAATAATTTTTTTATTTGTTATTTTTTAAAATTTTATATTTAATGTTTATTGTTTTAATAATTTTTTTTTATGTTCTGTTTATTTTTTAAAGTTTTTTTTATTGTGTATCATATAATTTTTTATATGTAATGTTATTTTTCAATTTATTTTTTTAAATTTAAAAATATTATTCATTTATAATTATTTTAAATTTTTATTGTGTATCATATAATTATTTATATGTATTGCAATTTTTTATTTTTCAAATATTTAAAAAATTTATAAATATTATTCATTTATTAATTATTTTAATTTGTTTTTATGTCATGTAGGTGATTATAATCTCTTCATATATAAAGATGGAAGATTTTCATTTGAGTTATTTGGATTCACAAATAAATTCGAGTTTGATGTCATATTTCTCCTCTTTTATTAATGATATATGTGAAGAGGATTATACAATATATGACTAAAAAATATATAAAAAATAAAATTAAAAATAAAGTAATTAAATGAATAAAAAAATTAACAAATTAAAAAAAATAAAAAATAAATACATAAAAACTGAAGTTTAAAATTCAAGAAATAATAAATATTAATAAAATATATTTTAAAAACAATTAAACAATAACTAAATAATATTAATC
>Ga0099823_1004570_pt1 | contig 13562 bp, 4 predicted proteins | sample CowpearedBW_FD_76831 | JGI IMG/M metagenome (GOLD analysis project Ga0099823, IMG submission 76831) | Root nodule microbial communities of legume samples collected from California, USA - Cow pea red BW | ecosystem: Host-associated > Plants > Roots > Nodule | place: USA: California | collected... | reverse complement strand
TAAACTTGGAATCGGATCTAAGTATCATAGGATTGGATCCAATAGCATTGGGATCGATCCAGTTGCATTGGATTAGATCCAACATTATAGAGAACGGATCCAACTTCATTCCAATGTCCATACTATGGATAAAAGCATCATTTGTTAAAATAATCCTTCAAATTTGTCCTGCACACGCGAGATAAAAAAAAATCATTCATTCTCTAAATCATTCAAATACTCGCTCATATATCATCTAAAACGAACATCTCCTTTTTTGCTGATCCATCATTTAATTTCTACTTAAATAAGAAATCCTCGAAGAGGTCCTAAATCTTTTTCAAATGAGTGGGATGAATTTTTAAAAGTTATTCACAGATCTATTTTTTTTTTAAATCATGCAATTCGAATATATATATATTTTTTAAATCTATATCTGCAAATCGTTATATACAGTACAAAATATAAGTACTTTTAGTTTTTAAATTTCAAATCCTTAACTGTCAGTTTGCTTCAACAGACGAAGTTGGTATGATTTACTGTGAACATGGAAAACACAATTAACGAGAAAAAAAAAACAATTAGAAAAACACGAAAACCAATGCAAATTTACTCCTCTGCACTTCGCATGAAAAGGAAGATTTACGGTGAATGTTGAAGAAATGTAAAAAAAAAAAATCCAAATATGATTTATTATATTATACATTTAAAATAATTTATTTTAACTTAATAACCTATTTATGATAATAACATAAATAATAATAATAAATTATAATTTTGTAATTTTAAATAACAATTTCAATTTTCATTTTAACAAAATTTTTACTATTTACATCTAAATTTATATTATATTTATTCTCAAGGATAAAATAGTAATAATTTAATTTTATCCATTAAAACATTTTTTTAATTTATCATACCTATCAAATCATACTCAAACCTTCATCTCAAATTCATAATCTTTTCTGTAATTCAAACAATTTCACATTCACGTTCTTTTCTTCTCAAATTCACTCTTCTAAAGTCATTTTCAGACCAAAACACATCCTAAGCTTGTGTTTGTTTCTAGGGTTGAATTTCAGAGAATGTGAATTTAAGTGAATTTGAAGGGAAAGAGAGATGAAAGTTTGATTCTTTGAATCAAGGGAAAGATGGTAATATTTGAAGAGAAATGAGACAAAAGTTTATGAAAATCAATGAGTGATAGATTAAAAATAATGATTTAATTGATAAAAATATAAGATTATCATTTTATCCTTACATATAAAAATAATTTAACTTAAACGGTAGATAATGTAAGTTATACTATAATGGGATGTGAGTGATTATTTAAACAAAAAAAAATCAATATTGATAAAAATATATTAAATTAAAATATGATTTTTAGAAATCAAGATGAATTTTTTTTATTAAATTACTCTCTTCCCACTCCTCCAGATTCATTTTTGCAAATCATCCCAAATCATGTGATACAAACACAATAGACACATGCATTCCCATTGTTTGTTACTCCAAATCAATAGAAACAAAGAGGTTGAACAATGAAGTTCATTCCATAAATAACTGTAAAAGTGGTGGAAAGACAAATAATTTTCTCAACTTAAAAGTTATGATGTTTTAGTTTATGCAGTGAAAATATGATGTTCTTTTTTAATAATGATTTCATGTATTTAATCTTACAAACCACAAATTCGTTTAAGATACAATCATAATTATTTGACTTATCTCATCTAAGCCAATCATAACATTTCCAATTCAATCTACACACATAAATACATGTACATATCAAGGTGCAAACTCAAGAATCTTACTATTACATTATTAGAATAAGTTTGTTAGGATGAGTTTGATTCGCTAGGTGGATTTAATTCAAAAATGCACATTGCTCTTGAGTAGAGATTTGCTAAACAAATTCATAACAATAACTATACAAATTACTACCATTGGATAAAATTTAGTTAGAAAATAACAATTTACTCTTTAGATGATATTTTCTAAGTGCATTCTTATATGCTAAGTGGATTATATACAAAGAAAAAGTACAACAAACAAGAAAAATTGGTCCAGGATAATATTATCTAAATCTAACCACTCCACATAATTTTAATACAAATTATAACATGTTTAATACTTTAGCTTGAAAATATACCAATTTAGCAAGACATGTTTACTTAATACTCAAAACAAACCAAAACATTCAAACTTGATTTAACACCATTACTTAAATTATAATATTCCTCGGTTAAATCTATTACCTAACACAATTGTATTATTCATTATATTCAATATACGAGGAGAGTAGTCATAAAAAAGGTCTAAAAATCATGTGTTACTATATGATCTTTAGAAATTCTTAAAAAGACAAAAAAAAAAAAACTTTGAAAACTTTAAAAATATAAAAATATAAAAACTCTAAACAAAAATCTAATTAATCTATATGGTTCTGTCATTGTCACCAAAATGTAATTTAATCTTAAAAAAATATTGGTAATTAGGTAAAAAAAAAAAAGATAAAGAGAAGACAAAAATTTTAAGTTTTAGAAAGATAGTTATATAATAAATAAAAATTATTTTATTTTAAAACTATTTATAACATTTTAAAATATATTTTGATTTTCCATTTACTTGAACTACTTCCTCATAATCAATCTTAAATAAAATGAGTCTTAAATATTACATCAACATTATTTGTTTAAGAAAAATCACACTATTGAACGTATTTTTTAGAATAACACAATTTATAATTCATTAATTCATTTAAATTTACGAAAAAATTAATCAATAATTATATATGATTATCCATGAAAATAATAAATAAATATGAAATCAAGATTAATTTGGAAAATTTATAATGAAATTCAGAATAAGAGTAAATAGTGATTATTTTATCAAAGTAGAGCGGTTAAAATTAGGGTCATTGTGGAAACATGCTGAAAAGTGTGAAAAGTTCAAAAATCAAAGTAAAATAGATGAAAAACCGGATAACTTGTTTTTATAAACTTTTCATGCAACGAGGATGGGGATGTGATGAAATACAACAAAAGTTTCAAAATTTAACACACATAAATTAGTTTTCTTACTACAAACAAATTGTGTCATTAACAACTAATTTTAGTGACAAAAAGTTATTAACTACTACATAATGTCTAATTTAGATATCAATTTACAAAAATAAAAAAAATTATTGATTAAAATAATCATTATTATAAATACAAAATTATAATTAGTCACTAATTAATTAGAGATTAATTTAAAAATCAATTTCTTTGGTAGAAAAATCTTGGTAGTCAACATTTAGTAACCAATTTTCTTTGATAACTAAAATCTTGATAACTAAATTTTAAAACCAATTTAGAGACCAATTATAATTTTGTATTCACAAACTATTTTAATAATCAATAATTTTTTATTTCGTAAATTGTATTTAAATTGGTCAACTATAATAATTAACAATTTTTTATCACTAAAATTGTTTGTTAACGAGATATTTTCTTGTAGTGTCTCGTTAAACAATAGATGCTCACATTACCATTACGTAATTAAAATAATGTATAATCAATCACATTATTAAAATAATATATTATACATATAAAGTTTTATTATACTATAATAATAATTAATTTGAAATTTATATTTTATAAATTAGTTTAATTTAATATATTATTATTTTAAAATTAAAATTTTTTGTTTATAAATTTTTTAAATATATAGAAAAGGTTATATTATTATGTCAATGACATTTTCTACCAACCTTTTACTTACTTTTTCTCTTCTTTTCCAATTAAAGGAGAAAAAAAAATAAAAGAACAATAAAAATAATATTTTACTGTTTTAATCTACAACTGAAAGTCTAGATTCAAATGCTAAAAAATATTGATTTCTACACTGTGTTATCATTCATTTTGTATTTTTACATAAAAAGTATAAAGGTATAAAGTGAATTTTAAGTTTAATTCAATTTTATAGAAGTCTGATAAAAATAAATTTTGTTACGATAAATCTAATTCATGATATCATATTAAAAAATAAATTTTAAGTCTAACAAAAAAAAAAAATTATAAGATGAGATTTATATCCTCTTATATATATTATATATTTATTTTATATCTAGTCGGAACTTTCAAGATTTTTATATTTTTAGACACTTTTACCATTTTTTTATATCTTCCCTATTTGCTCTGGAGTCGTCATTATTTCACATTTACCATACACACTCCGATGGATTTTATGTTGTGTACATAGTATCCATACCAATACATAGTCATGTCTTTGAGTAGAATAAGCTTATGTATCATACACTGTTGTTGATGTTCATAGTTTCAGTGAATGTCCTCTTACTGATAGAGAGGAAAACCAAGTGAGTACTGTGCATAGGTTAATATGATGTGTACCCACCACATAAGTTTTTTTCTGAGCAACTAATAAGTTATTGGTGCGCATTACATTTCATGAATAGGAGGCACATGCACGTACATGCTTACTGTCATGAAATTGATATGTACCATAATTGGGATAGTGGACTGCTGGTGGGTTATACTTGGGAAAAACAAGAAAAATGCCAACAAATATATCATACTTTTATTCAACATTTTATATTAAAACCTACACATTAATTCTTTATATAGAATAAGACTAGTTTCCAGCATTCAGTCCACAAAATACTAAGATGGTAAGAAAATCGTTAATCAACAATATATTTTTTAATTATTAGTTATACTTACCTCATTTCGTTATTTTATGCCTCTTTGTTCTCATACTTGCAGTTATTAAATCATTATTCTCAAACATTTTCTTTATTCAGAATATTAAGGGTGTTTGCAAGTTAGATTATATAAAATTTGGATAAATTTATTATTTAGTTAATTAAAAAAATTATGGAGTTGGATTGGATTTTGTTTTTTTATGTAAACTCCATTCATTTTGAATAGGTTGGATTGAGTTAGGTTAATTAGGTTAAAATTTTGTAGAATTTTATTTTGTTAGAACAAAAATGTAATTTTTAGGTATCAACCTAATTAAAAAGGAGCATAATCTTTACAAAAGTTAATTCAGCTTCAATTTAATAAGTTAAATTATTACAACTTTGTTCAAATTAATCTAAAGCATGAAAAAAAAAGAAAAATATAACACTTTTGTCCATAACATAAGTATAAATGTAAACATCGGTCACTCGTACTAAATTCATCATCAAATCCATATAAAAGTTGGTTACTCTTTGTTGGTAAGGTTTAACTCAATTATAAATAAAATTCAACCCAATATAATTAGGATAAATTAGGACCAATTAATCCAACCCAATAAACTTCACTACAAAATATACTAACTAAAATAGTATAGTTTACTCAAAATCATGATTTTATTTTTTAATTTTAGAATCTTATCCTTTTTTTACCCAGATGTAATTACCAGAGACATAAATTTACGTCTTGTGCATATATAACAGACATAAATTTACATTTGTTCTACAATAAACATAAATTTATAGTCCGGTTCTTTTATATTTTTCACCAAAATTTACCTTCAATGAAACCATGGAAAATTCATATATAATACAAGAATATACCACAAAAATTTTCAGAATTTTTGAAGTAGTATGGGTATCTCAAATAAATTTGTAAAGTATGAAAAATGAGTGAGAAATGCTAAGAAAATAAGCAATATACCATAAATGGTGAATTTTTTGAAATTCCGGACCCCCAACCCCATCCGGACAATGTATTCATCACCCAATTTTAAACAACTTTAATTTTTAGAATATTTCCATCTGAGATTCATTGGAAAAGTTATGACAATTTGAAGTTTTTAATTACTAAATCTTGAAAAGTCCAAACCTGTGACTAATATATTAGATGTGAACACTCTACATTCGAGAACAACCTAATAGAAGTTACCACAAAAAATATTTGAGTCAATAATCATTGTCTAAACCAGTCACACACAAGGGAGAAGATGAGAAAAATCAACTTTAATGACAAAAAGTGCAGCCTTTAGGCACACAAAAATGGCAAAAAAACGCAACCTTGACACACAACAATGGCAAACATAACACACAATGCTTCTTTTAGCACACAATGCTTCATGCTTCTGTCACACAATGTTTACGTCTGATTTCTATAGGTCAGACAAATGAAGTGACGTAGTGATATAAGTCATTTTTGTATTAGTGAATAAGTAAACATAAGAAAAGTTCGAGTGCTTTGTGCTTAGCTTTTTTTTCTATAATATATGAGATTCCAATTCACATTAATAATGATAAAAATAATTTTTAACCACAAGTATTTTGATGATGATTATTTCAACAGGACATACTACCTGAATATTTGTCAAAAGACTTTTGATCTAAATAATCCATCTCAAACTTATGATGTCAAGAGACTTTTGATCTAAATAATCTATCTCGAACTTGTGATTCACCATCGAAGTCACATTGTACTTGTTAATGAAAAGAAAAAAACAAAATTCAAAAGAGTTTTTCTTAGAAAAAACTTAAAGACAGAAAGAGATAATATTTTATAATAATTCGTATCAATCACTAAAGTTAAGTCTACTTATTAAAAACATCTGAGTTTTACTAAAATAATTTTGTAAGTTTTTTTTTTTAATCACATATGAATAAAAACAAAAAGTACTATTTTCACTTTCGTATCTTCACTTTGTGTACACTTCTATGAAATAAGAAAAAAAATGTTACTAACCAAACAATTAAAAATAGATGAATATAAAATATAAGCTATGGCATGTAAAATGATGTTTTTTTTTAATGTATAAACAATATATTATCAAATGTTGAGACTTTAGGTGATGCTCTATTTGATATCTCTAAACTTGTTTATTTGTATGTTGTTTATCAAAATAAGGTTTATAACCATATTTGGTCAAACAATATCCCTTTCTTTATGTTGACATATAACATAAACGTATTTGAAAGAAAAACAAATAGAATTTCCTAAACCATATAATTTAAACAAGTACGATAATATAATATAATCAAAGAAAAATAATTTATCTTGTTAGAATTGTTTAGAATATATAAAATTTTCATATAAATTTAACGCTAATCATGCTTTAATTGATCATATTTTATAAGTTAACAACTTTTTTTAACTTATAATTACATAATGAGGTACTAAAAGTAGAAAAAGAAGTAAATTGATGAATTTTTGATGATTTTACAACAATTTCTCAAAGAATTAAAGATTATGTAACTAAGCCCAAAAGTCTATGGTTGAGCACCAGGAAAACGGTTAAGGAAAGATCCAGAATGTGACTCTTGTAGTTAAGCCACAAGAAAATTGTGCTAAACACTTAAGACGGTGCATGACTAAGCGACAAGAGAATGATGCTTAACACTTAATGTAGTTCATGGCTAAGCCACAAGAAAGTGGTGCTCAGCCATAAAGGCGACAAAGACAAAAGAAAACCCTTCGTAGAAGGAAACCTTTGTGGCTAAGTGTCAAAAGTTGGATTAAACACTACCTTAAAATTTCTATAAAAAAGGACCTCATGTCCTCATTTTAGACATGAAGTGGAGAATCAAATATGTAGTAGTAGAGTAGGAATGAATCTATGAGGCTAGAGATAGATGATCTTATTTTAAATACTATATATCTAGATGTTGTTGGATTTGTATTATAACACTTTACTCCATGAGTAATTGATTTCTCTATGGTGATATCAATGGAGCAGTAACCTTCTTATACTTTATTCATATTTATGTAGTTTATCTCTTAGATGTTTATACTTTCCTTTGATTTGGTTCATGCTTAATGTTTGTTTCGGGATACACCTTAGAGCATGATCTAGTTGTTGGAAGGTCCTAGGAATGAGATTTTAATAGCAGAACTAACTAATTCAAACTAGATTAAACTAATTACCAATGTTGGAATTTTAAGTTTGGCCCCACTATTCTGACTCTTAATGCAAGTATTGGGTATATCTTGGGCCAAAGAATTGACCAAGTTGTTTAAGACATAGATAGGCACTACATGAGGAATATGGGTGTTATTGGCCTTAGAGAACAAGGAAAGTAATATCCATCACCAAGATGATCTTCAGACGCGAAGGTATATCTGGTTAAGTTGAACAAAGATCTTCAACCTTGGAGCAAGGCTATGAAATTGAACCTCCATAAGGTTAGTAAGTAAATTTGCTATAAGACAAATTTACGTGAGCTTATTTAGAACTTTATCTTGGAAGGTTAATTTTTCATATCTGAATTATAAGTATTTGAATGTTGTATTTATTGAATCTACCACAATTGATTCTAGAATATAAAGTGAATCTAACCTCCATTTTCCTCAATCTATATATCTACACATGCTTTCTATCAAAATCAAAAAATCCAAAAACTAACTATCAATATACTTATTAAAACCTTATGAATACAACACTTGTTGATATTGCAACGCACTAGTGCACTTGGTGGAAATTGGTTGTTAAGAAAGCCTCATCATTTTGGGATAAAACATTGTTTCAACATGTGTTTTTCAAATAGTTTCACAATTGGATTATCTATTTTTATATTAAAAGAATAAGCAAATTAGGATAACATTATCCTAAATTCTTGTTTTTCATTTACCTTTCTGATCTTCTTTTCTTTTGTCCACCCATCTTCTTTAATATCCTTTATGATAAAATTTGCCTCTTTGTTGTTTGCATCACTTCTTATTATACTCCCCTTTGAATGTCAAGATCAACGAAAAACCATTAGTGGAAGGAACAACTCTACACAAAGATTTTGGTTAATCATAAATGTCAACACCCAAATTCGTTCGGGTGAATAAATTTATTTTCAAATAAAAAATAAAAATAAAAACAAAAAAAATGTCTTTTAGTTAATGGTAAATAAAAAAAAGATGAAACACAATTTTCTTCAAAAATTTTCAAACCTTAATTTTAGCAAAAAAAACAAAAAGAGAGATGAAAAAAGAAAAAAAAAAGGAATAAAAAAAGAAGAACGAAAAACCCAATTTCCAACAACCCAACATATTTTTGTCCTCACTCTTTGTTTCTAATAGAGAGATTAATGATATGATTCTAATACTTAGAAACAATATTTGCTAATGATTAAAATCAATATTACTGATGATGATTGATATTGTGCTCTTATTTGATTCCCATAATATGCCATAATATGTTGCTCTGATGACTAATTCCTTCCTTATTTTGTTGATTACAATTAAGGCTATGATTATATTGATATTACAATGTGTGTATTTAAATAATCATTTGTCATATGAAAAAGGGATTGAAAAAATAAAATATTTTCTACATTTTTTCTTTCTTTCTCATTACCACCCATACACATCTCTTTAGAAGGCAAGAAAAAAAGAGAGAAAAGGTAGTTGTAATGTTGAATATGAGAGGTTGAGATTAATAAGAAGAAGAGATATAGAAACATTTTGAAGGTACGTCACTATTAGTTTCTTTTATCTTTTGATTTATTTTTTGCAATTTTCATTATTTTTTTTAATTATAAAAAAATATTTTTTTGCCCATTCCTTTAGTGTCTATCTTTACGCTCGCATAGCGTAACACTCACTTAAAATTTTTTTTTTCTTCTAAAAAATATAGAAAGATCTAAAAATAAAAAAATATTTTTCTTTATTTATTCTTTAACATCTATATGGTTGCTCACGTTGCATCGCAGTGACATACACATCCACTTTCAAATAAATTAAAAAAATAAATAATTAAAAATAATTAAAAAAAATGAAAAAAAATATTAAAAAAAAAATTATTTTAAGTGTCTGCCCGACTGCTCGCGTCGCGTGACATCAATTTTAAAATAATTTAAAGTATAAAAAATTTAAATAAAAAGGTTTTCAAAAATATCAAAAAATTCAAATCATTTTCTAAATAGTTTTTCATAAAGAACTACATAATTTTGATCCTCCATTGTAGATGGAGATATGTAAGAGCGATGATTAATCCTTGTCGGGTCCAAAAAAATAAAAACTTAATTTTGTTTATTTTTACATTCTTTTATTATTATTTTTGGGGAAAAGAAATATTTTGAAAAATCATATCTTTTTGCACGTTTAACTAAAGTAAAGGTACTGTCTTAGGACAAATATGGTAGGACACTTTCCTTACGCGTAACCAACTTCCAGATCCAAAATCTGGTTTTTGCAAACCTTGTCTTATCTTTTTGGTTTTTTGTTTTGTTTGTAGTTTTCCAAAATAAACTAGGGTGACAATTCTAAACTCTATTTTTTCAAATTTTATTTTTGGTTCATCCCTCCTGTTGTGACTTCGGTTACGACAATACATAAATAGTTTGTAAATAGGTGTGAAAAACTTGTTTAAACTAATACTATAATAATTTTTTATTTATAACAATAATTATTTTAGTAATTAATAATTATTTTATTTTATAATTTACTATCTAAATTGACCACTAAAATTTGATTGTGAATGAAATATTATTTTTAAGTATAATTTTCTAAAGTAAGCGTTTATTTCAATATGCCATGTGAGCATTAAGGTAATGCAAATTACATCCCATTTTTCTTTGACAATCTTGTAGTACATGTTATATATTCAACTTTTTAATAAAGCACAATTAATGATGTACTATATTTTTTACAATTAATTGAAGAATAGTGTATTTTCTTTTAGTGTATTTCAATTATTTTTTACCACTAGAACTTTCGTGATGATTTCTCGCGTGTGGTAATATGTGGATTTGACGTACATCTTTTTATCATGTTACTTTTTCATATAAATTCTTTTAATTTGCATTTCAAATGTTTTTATTTATCACTTATTATTACAATATTTAATCTCGTAGAGGTTGAATTAAGATACAAACTTATTGTGCAAAAAAGCAAAAGAAAGGCATTGACTTGTATTTTACAAGAACTTTATGCACTTGACAACTTTTTTCTTTTGTTTTTTTAAAGGATATTTTAAAATATCCATTTCTTTTTATGGATTAAACAAATTAAGAAACAAGTTAGACTTAACTGTTATAAGAGATAAACAATGTTTCGTCTCTTGAAAATTTATTTTTAGGAAAAGAAATAGCAGGAAGGAAGATTTTCACTATTTAATCATAGTCAACATTCAAGAGAATAATAAGACACCATTTCAAATTTAAAACTTTAAAATATTAAACTTGTGATTAATTTTCTCTGTCATATTTTACTCACTTATACTTTATTGAGTCTCAATCTTACTTGAAAAACAATATGTAAAAAAACTAACACTTAAGAAGTAGATTGTCAATACTTAAGTTAAAGTTGAAGTATGAAATTATTTAAAAACAATCAAAGTTAGACAGCATGAGAGAAAAAACCAACAACCTTATTAATTAGTTTAAAATTTTGAATCGGATATAATGTAAAATTCTGATGTATTATTGGGTGGTGGAAATTAGTAAATAGTTCCCTTAACAATAGTATCATTCTGATGTTTGAGAGATTTTACTCTGTATTTAGTTTTTGTAGAATCTTGTTTTTGGCTATAGGTTTGATTGAAGTCGAAAATGAAAAGAAAAGATGATTTTAGAAATATGTGTTGGAACCTTTAAATTTCTTTAGAAGGGAACACGATGTATATAAATTAAGGTTTATATGTAGAATGTTAGAAGGAAAAGAAAATGATAGAGTTATTTCCTTTTGTAGAGTAGCTCCGCTCAATTTTTTTGGTTGCAGGAGTTAATGAGAGATATTTTTGAGCACATTACACTGAAAAAAATGTTGGTGAGGTTGAAGAGGAGTGTGGATGGGTAGTTAGTTGTCATAAGTGGTTTTTATAAAGAGAGAGGAGATAAGAAAAATGAAAAGGATAGGTAGAAAAAAGAAAAAAGAAAAAAAAAATGTTGGAAGGGAAACAAAGATTACACATAGAGGTAACACGCGCAGTTTGAGGAGAGTGAGGTAGTGTAAGATAGGGTCATAAATACAAGGTACAGCGTAGGAAGGGCATTGGTCGCTTGGAGAACGAAAGAGGCAAAGGTGGCCCTCTTCCCGTACTCTTGGATTGGACTTTTCTGGAAAGAGTTTCCTTTTACTACTATTATTCTCATTTCCTTTTCTGATGCCAAAACCTATCACAAACTCCTTCACTCTTTCCCTTCGCTTCCACACTCCCAATTAAATACTTGTTGTTCCCCGAAATACCCCTCCCCGCCACCCCTAATTACTTTCCTTTTTTGTCCTCCCGTGGCACCCCACATGGTAAAACGTAGTCATAATCCTAAAAAGATAAAAACGCTTGGAGGCGTGGATTCAAGAAGGGGCTTTGCGACTTGCGAAATCATTAGCGATTACAAGCTAACAAAAGCTATTTTTGAGTAATTATCTTTCTTTAGGACTCCTTGCGCTGTCTATTTCCATTACTGGGTAATTAGGAGCCAGAAAGACACCCCCGGATGCTTTTCGATTTGGTTAACGTGGGAAAGTTGTTTAAGAAAGAGATGGTTCTTTCTTTCCCAATTCTCTCAACACCTATTTATCTCTCTAATAAATACAGAAAAACAGTAAAAATAAAAAAGAAAGGTGTGAATTACAGGAAATAATAATAAAGAAAACAGAAATAGAAATATTTGTTTTTTCGAGAGTGACGAATGACAAGAAAAAGGACAATCTAGAGATGGAGAGAGAATGAAATTATGAGTCATTGAAAAGAAAAGAGAGAAGCAAGTGGTTAGAGAGAGAAGAAAGGAAGGGTGTTAAGGAGAGGGTGAGATGCTTTCGTCTAAGCTTGCTCAAACTGGCCTCGTCTATGCTGTATTGGGCAGTTGGGGAATACAAAGATCTTTGAACATCTCCTTTACTACATTTTTGCAACACCTACCTCTTTCTCTCTCTCTCTTCACTCGTCCTAGGTTTGATTTTCTTCTCTGAATTCCCAACCTCGCTACCTCCACCACTTCTCCCTTTTTCGCATCTCCATTATTTTATTCTCAAACCGCGACAACACACACGCACGCAGTTTCAATTTCTTCTGCTCCAGCCACCCCAAATTAAAATTTAAATAAACGGGCAACACAAAGGTTTGGTCTTTTCATGTGAGACTGAACACCACACACCCGTCTCGCTACTTTCCGTTAATGTTAGAATGTGGGATCTCAATTACTCACCCGATCAGAGGAAGGACGAGGAATCCGAAGGCTGTTCTTCCCTCAAGACTTCCATCTACGGGGACGATGACAACATCAAAGGCAAAAGGGTTGGATCTGTTTCCAATTCCAGCTCTTCGGCTGTGGTAATCGAGGACGGATCAGAAGAGGAGGAGGAGGACGAGGACGAAGACGAGGAAGGTGGCAGAAGAAGCATGAAGAAGCGAAGCAGCAAGATTTTCGGCTTCTCTGTCACCGAAGATTCTGAGTCCATGGACAGTGACCACCCACCCGTGACAAGACAGTTTTTTCCGGTCGAGGAGGCTGACGTGGCGGTTGCATCGGGTGGTGGAAGCTCCACCTTCCCCAGAGCTCACTGGGTTGGTGTGAAATTTTGCCAATCAGAAGCACTTGGTGCTGGAAAGTCAGTGGAAGTCTCTCAGCCTATGAAGAAGAGTCGCCGAGGACCAAGGTCAAGAAGTTCTCAGTATAGAGGAGTCACCTTTTACAGAAGAAC
>Ga0099823_1004565_pt1 | contig 13567 bp, 12 predicted proteins | sample CowpearedBW_FD_76831 | JGI IMG/M metagenome (GOLD analysis project Ga0099823, IMG submission 76831) | Root nodule microbial communities of legume samples collected from California, USA - Cow pea red BW | ecosystem: Host-associated > Plants > Roots > Nodule | place: USA: California | collected... | reverse complement strand
GCACCTTTTGCTAGCGCTTCTTCAAGCCGGCCGAGCTGCTCCTCGTATCGTTTGAGGATGGCCGGATGCAGCGCGACTTCCTTCGGGGCGAGCGGTTCACTCTGCAACTCCTCAGATATCCGCTTTCGTTGGGCATCTAAGGCCGTCGATCGCGGCCCGAGAACGGATGGATCGCCATGTCCTTTTGCGATCGCATCCACCAGTCGTTCGATTTCCCGGTTTAGTTCCCCAAGCTGCTGCTCAAGGCGGTGCCGTTTTGCATTTGATGAAGCCGCGAGGCGCTTCCGCTCCTCAAGATACGTGCGTACGTATTCCGAAATAACCTTGGGCGCGCGCAGTTCGGCCTTTAACCCACTGAGAACCGCACTCTCGACTGTGTCCAAATAGAAAGTCTTGCCATCAGGACATGTGCCGCTCTCTGTGGATGCCGAGCAGCGAATACGCACGCGCCCCGATTTGTCGCGCCCATTCGTTGCCATACCCGAGCCGCATGAACCGCAACGGAGTAAGCCAGATAGCATCCGCCGGGCCCGACGTTGATGGCTGGGGGGGCCGTGGCTGCGCTCCCCTTTGCGTTGTTGGGCAGCAGTGAATAGTTCTGGATTGACAATCGCAAGATGCGGCACTTCAGCAACCTGCCAGTCACTCTTCGGATTCGGTCGTGACAGGCGCTTTCCCGAGTCGGGATCTTTCACCATCCTGACCTTGTTCCAGACGAGGCGTCCTACATAAAGCTCGTTCTGCAGAATTCCGGCGCCACGCTCAACGTTGCCATTGATAGTTGAAGCATTCCATGCGCGCCCTCGCGGAGGTGATACCCTTTCCTTGTTGAGATCGTGTGCGATCTCGCGAGGCGTTCGACCATCCACGTATTCCTGAAATATGCGCCGGATCACTTGTGCCTCGGCCTCGACAACCACTCGTTCGCCGCTTCTTCCAGTGACCGCCGCGTACCCGTATGTCAGGCCGCCGCCAGCCAAACCTTGCTTGACCCGCCCCGCTTGGCCGCGACGCACTTTGTGCGCATTGTCCTCACGATAGAGTTGTCCGACCAAACCGCGAAGGCCGACCAGCACGGTGTTAACGACTCCCTCGTGGACCGCCCGGATCTCGATCCCGAGAAATGACAGCCGCTTATGAATGCCAGCGAGATCTTCCATATCGCGAGAGAGGCGATCGAGCGCTTCGACGATTACCACGTCGAAGGATCTCTCTCGCGCCTGGTCCAACATCCGAAGAAGGCCTTCGCGGCCCATTATGGACCCGCCTGAACGAGCCCGATCTTCATGGGTACTGACAACAGTTAAACCTTCGCGCTCGGCATAGCTTTGACAAAGTGAAAGCTGATCCTCAATCGATCGCTCGTTCTGCAGATCGGTTGAGAATCGAGCATAGATCGTCGCTCTTTTCCTTGTCGTCTCTTCGATTGGCGAGCTCTCTTTCATGATCTTCCCTCGCGGCCACACGAGCAAGTACTCGCGCGAGACGTAAGATCGCCTTGTCTGGATTCGTCTGCAAGAAAAATTTGCGATCAGTTTCCCGCACGATCGAGCCTCTAGGCCATCGCGCGGCTCAACGAGGTGCACGCACCTGCGCGGGCGCCAGTCGATAAGAGGTGGTGGGGACCGATCATCTCGAGCATCCTGCTCGGATGATAACTAAGTGCAACGGCCGCTATGAGCTTGTCGTGCAATCGGATGCTTAAGCGAAGAAAAAGAGAGGAGCGAACGGCTTTGATTGCGCCTAATTGATACTCCTCGGAGAGGCCTATCGTCTCAATCTAGCGAATACTAGGGTGGAAACTCCGGGCTCCGTCACGGGGCTCTGTTCCAGCTATCGATTTCGCCACCAGTTCGCTCTGATTGGACCTGTAGCTAGACCGTAGGCGAGGAGGTGGTGGATGGCTCAAATGTCCCTAGGCAGGTCTATCCAGGCGAGCGGAAATGGACTTTGCGGCTCTTGCAACGATCGACCGCGTGCGTGGCACCCGAAGTTTCTTGCCTTATCTGACAATCTCGCCGTACCTGATGAGCCAAGCGCGTCGGGAACTATATTGTTCCCTGCAGTTACAGCTTACGAACGGCATCTTGGTCTAGGGACCGACGGCACACGGTAACGCCCACGCGCTCGACACAATCGTCACCGACGTCGAGAGACAACCTTCAAGTTTGACGAAGTTACCTCGTGGGCCTTTCGCCAACAGATAACTTTCTCGATGAAACAGCGTTCGAACAAGCGAAGCGCACCATAGCTACCGATCTTAGACGAAATCGATGCCTTTCGCGGCCCTTGTCCCATGAGAGAAAGATGCACCGACGAGAGACGGGAATGGCGAGCCGCAGGATGAGGCCCGAAGGTCCGATAAATTGATGTCCTCCTTTGCTTTACATGCCTCTCTCTGACGGCCAAAAGCGGCGACCGTACCAAACTCGTTTTTAAGGGACTTTGATGAGACCATTCCTACTTCCGTTTGCACTGCTCGTGCCGATGAGCTCTGATGCGTCTCAATACGTCCGCCACCGCGGAGGACGGCTCGACTGTCGCCCTGTTCTCGACGGTTTACAACGTAGCGGTATCGCTCACGGCAGCCGTGGTGCGCGTTGAACGACCGATATACGATCGACCCTCAGCGCCAGATCCAGAACCCATCACTTGCTTATCTGAGGTGAGAAGCACCGCGGGCAATCTAGGCTGAGGAGAAACCGTAATCAGCAATCCATCCGGGCACCCACCGGAGCAGCGGGGAAGTTCAACTTCCCGGGATTGGCGGAGTAAACGCGCATGTTGGTGCGACAACTCATGAGGGCTAAGGTCGTGTGAGGCTATGAATCTGACAGGTGCCTTGCGGGACTTCACTCTACAATCCAGATTCCTACAGGCCCCGCCGCTTAGAGGCAGCGATATGTGAGCATGCAGCTTTCCAGCTTGATAGGACGACCATGGTACTTGGCATAGATGTGGTGAAAGCTAGTTTTGGTGAGTTGGAAAGGCGCAGTTTGATTGCGACAATGATCGGGCCGTCATTCCTTTTCCGAAGCACCCCGGTTTCGAAGAGATATTTACACAGACTCTCATTGGCGATTCGCGCAACCGCAATAAGTATACGGTGCGGTACGATTTTGTGCCGAATTTTGTCTCAAATGGAGGGCGCAGATAGCGAATTTTGCGAAACGCCTTCAGGTTCTGACATTTTGATATTCCTGAAAGAAGGCGGGTGGCTTTCACGTGCCCTCCAATGATGCGGAAGTCGCGAATCAGATCCGGCCTCCTGTCGGAGCAGGTTGGTCGGCACAACGAGTCGTTTTCACTCCAGCTTCTCCTTCGTAAACCAGCGCAACCGACTAAGTCTGACAGGTGGCTTGCGGGACCTCTCGACGGTAAAAGGCAGAGCGCCCTGGGGCAGCCGCCCAAGGGTGCGAGGTGGCAGCGTTGCAGTGCCGTGACGCTGGCGAGCGGAGTTAGTGGCGCACGTGATAGGGACAGCGCTTTCCAAGGGCCTCTTCGACGAGCGCCGAGTCACGTCCTCATTTAACTTCGCTGGCAGCACGGAGCCGGTAGTTACAGCCGCTTTGAACAGCGCGCAGAGCCGGCCCGCGCTGCCTTCTCTCTAGTTCTAGACCTTCCGGGCTCGGAATACTTCAAAACACTAACCGGTGAGCCGTAACCGATTCCTGCTCGTCGATTCCTGTCAGCCAGAACCTCGAGACGCTGACGGCTGGCAGCCAGTTACGCTGCGGTGCGTAACTATCGCGATCTGCTGCATAAGTGGGCCGACACGTTCTTTGGCCAATGTCATCATGAATTGAGGCGCTGCCCAACGATACCGAGAGCCCCGAGATCGCCTCTTTCACCCAATGGACAGCGGCTCTGATCTCGACGAGTTACGTCGGCTTGCGCCTCCTCGACCCCGCCTAAGCTGCAGAGGAGGCCAAAGTGTGCTGGTGCCGCGACACGCCCACCGATTGATGCGCGCCTTTGCGGTCCGGCAGGCGAGCGGACCTTTGCAGCAAGTACAGATCTCGCCGATGAGCCGAGATTTTTGGCGAGAGCGAAGAGGTAAATGGGTAAATCAAATAGTCAAACGGAGCGTTGCTGAGTCAGCGGCACGTGATACGGCAAGCTCCTTCCCTCCTCCAATGGGAGGCCGTGCCATCTCGCCCCTAGCTGTCCGGCGAAGCGGATGCGGCAGAAATAGCACATTTGTCCACCCTCCCCGGGGTGGATATAGGCGCCGAGTCGCATCCGCGCTGCTTTCTGTCGAACTCGCTGATTGAGTCTAGTTTTGATGCTTTACCGGCTAATGGGCGTGATGAGGCTTGATAGCGCATTTTGACGAAACGGACACAATCGTCTTCGGTACGAGAACCCAGCGTGGAGCGCGCCCGGTAAGCGGCGCGACGTATTCGGGTTCGAAAGCATGCGCGATCCGAATGGCCAGTCCTGCTCGGTCACAGAGCCGCGCGGGCCGGGGGCGTGAGGTCAATCAGACATAAACGTTCAGTAGATTGGCTGCGCGCCATCCGGCGCGTCGCCCCGAAGCGGCTGCCGGTGATCGCAAGCATGCCGAGTGTCTACTGTCTGACGCGTAAACGTCGATATTGCTCTGGCGGCAACCAGCCACATGGGGCCGATTTTCTTTATGTAAATTGCTGCGCGGGTCTGTCAGCTTTCTGTAAGCCAGCCCCGATAAACAAGCATTGGGTTTAACGGGGGCGTGGCAGGGACAGCGCAGGAGCTGAAGGACCACCATGTGCCGAGTTACGCTTCCGTTAAGCTCATTGCACGGCGCATGCGGCAGGGACAGGCCCTCAGGCGTCGACGCGTTCGTACCGCTTCCAAATCGGGTTAGGTCTCGTTCTGGCAGTATTACTCGTTTTGCGGAGCTCCCGATCAGCCACCGCTAGCTGAGCTTGGAGCCGGTTAGCGGGGTTGCAGGGACAGCGCTGCCCCGTTGGGGGGCGAGCGCGGAGTGTTAAGTTCAACTAGCAACAGAGACGGGCAGTGACAGCGTCTGCTCCAGTAGTGCAGCCAAACGGCGCCGAGTCGCGCCGCACTGCTTCCGATCAATCATCACCAACCCTCTGGAAGGGAAGGAGATTGCCTGCGAAGCCCGTCCGCTGTTGTCTTGGTGCAATTGTGTCCGCCAGTTGTGGCGACGACGGTGCCGACTGCGTTGCCGATTCTTCAACGTGGTACTCCCTGTCGTGGCTTTCGGCGTCTCGTATAATCTTTCCAAAGGGACTGCTTTTATCGCGTTCCGTCTGGATCTACTTCGTCAACATTCTTGCGTCTCTCGTGCGTATTTGGTCCGTCATTCTTGTTTATGCAAAGCGCACCTGTCTGGACATGCTGGTGTTTCTCCCAGGCAAAGACCCAACCTAGAGAGCTGCCGATGAGGATGGGACCGACCGATTTTGGTAGGTGCCCTTCGGTACTTCTAGAAGATACAAGTTGATAGCCTTGAGAATTTGAGCCTCACGGTAGCAAAGGTGGCCAGCTCCAGTCTTCGTGACGGGGTTGGCCGCCAGCGCTTGCGGCACCATGCCCACAGGGCAGCTACAGGCCAACAAATGCATATATTCGAGCGGCATATCACGTCCTTGCGGTCGCAAGCCCTTGCGGTGCTTGCGGCCAATCAAGCCCGTGCCGCCGATCAGTCTCTGGGACCATCAGATCGCAACGCCGCCGCATTTAACATCGACGAAGTTCAGGCGATGCTAGCCATACTCGATTGCATGAAGCCCAACCTGCGGCCGAAGGAAGCACGGCAGATCGCTGCGCGCATACGCGCGCTTCTAGAGGGGGCGCAGCGGGGGCAAGTGGTTCGAATAGGATGTCTGTGAGACCACTCGGTAGCACAATGAGTAGCCAAACCGTGCGCAGCATATCGAGCTTACTCAAGCCACTGTTACGAGAGGCGTACCGAGCTGCTAGCAGAGGGCGAGCGCCGATACGACTTTGTTCGTGAGTCAGCGAAGCGACAGCGCGTGCGCTCGGAATATGTGGGGCCGTGAACCTTGTGTTCGGAAACCCCGCACGTCTTTCGGCGGCGATCAGCAGCCAATTCGACAAACCTTGGTATAGTGCTTTGTAGCCGATGCTATATCACCCGCTTACCTTTGTAGAGTTGAGGGCTGGTTAGATCGTTTGTACTTTCGATGTTGAACCTGGATCATTCGATCTGCGGTTCAGTGCGAAGTCTGAACTGATGCCTTGCCAGAAGTCGGCGCGTTCCAATCATGTGTTGAGACGAACATCTTGTTGCACCAAAAACGGCAAGAGCTTCCTAGAAGGTGCCACTATCGAGATCGCGATCAGCCACCAGATCAGCGGAATGGCTTTATTTGAGCGACGAAATTGGAAGCGGAGGATAGGGCGTCCGCGCTCGCGAGCGCGTGAGCCCTTAGAGTAGCCAATAACGCGTCGCTTGTGCTGGGGTCTTTAGGTACAGTCGCCGCATTGATGATCATCGCTGGTGTACGTTGCCTGCGAAATTGCATCCCACCTTTGAAGGACGAGTCGACATGACTACCGAGCTTTTCATCAAACGCCCGGTATTGTCTATCGTCGTCAGTTTCCTGATCCTGCTGATCGGCCTGCGCGCCGCCACCCTACTGCCGATCCGGCAATATCCCAAGCTATCCAGTACGGTCATCAATATCACGACGTCCTATCCTGGTGCCTCCGCCGACATGATCCAGGGGTTCATCACCACTCCCCTCGAGCAAGCCGTCGCGTCCGCTGAGGGCGTCGACTACATCACTTCATCGTCTGTACTTGGTACCTCGACCATCCAAGTTCATGTCAAGCTTAATTTCAGCTCCAACGAAGCGCTCACGGAGGTGCTCTCGAAGGTCAACTCGGTCAAATACCTGATCCCTAAGGAATCAAACGATCCTGTCGTCACGAAGTCGACCGGTCAGGCCACGGCTGTCATGTTTCTCGCCTTCTCCAGCGAGGAAATTGCGGCCAGCGCGATCTCTGACTACCTCTCGCGCGTGGTGCAACCGGTTATCTCAACCGTCGACGGGGTCGCAACGGCAGAGATGCTGGGTGGCCAGAGTTTTGCGATGCGGCTATGGCTCGACCCTGCGAAAATGGCTGGGCACGGCGTGTCGCCGGCTGAGGTTTCGGCTGCAATTGCCGCTAACAACTTCCAGGCCGCGGTCGGTCAGACCAAAGGCTATTTCACTATCTCTGATGTTACGGCAAATACAGATCTGCGGAGTGTCGATGATTTCAAGCGCATGGTCGTCAAAGCCAATGACGGTGGACTGGTGCGCATGGAGGACATTGCAACGGTCGAGCTTGCCGCGCAGGCGACAGACACTAGCGTCACGATGAACGGCGAGAACGCGGTCTTTATCGGCGTGCAGGCGAGCCCACAGGGCAATCCGCTAAATATAGTGCAAGGCGTTCGAGCGCTGTTTCCGGAAATTGAGCGTAACCTGCCACCGTCGGTGAGGATGAAAGTGGCCTACGACTCCACCACATTTATTCAATCATCGATCGATGAAGTAGAGAAGACGCTCATCGAGGCCGTCGCGGTCGTGGTCGTCGTGATCTTTCTGTTCCTGGCCTCGCTGCGGTCGGTCATCATTCCTGTGGTCACCATTCCGTTGTCGCTCATTGGCGTCTGCAGCATGATGCTGGCGCTGGGGTTTTCGTTTAATCTGCTGACTCTCCTTGCGATGGTTCTCGCGATCGGTCTCGTTGTCGATGACGCGATTGTGGTGGTGGAGAACATTCATCGCCATTTAGAAGAAGGTGCACCGCCCGTACAGGCGGCCACAATCGGCGCGCGCGAGATCGTCAGTCCCGTTATCTCCATGACGATTACCTTGGCTGCGGTGTATGCCCCAATCGGATTTCTCGGCGGCCTCACCGGTGCGTTGTTCCGCGAATTTGCATTTACGCTAGCGGGAGCGGTGATTGTGTCGGGCGTGATCGCTTTGACGCTGTCACCTATGATGTGCTCGCTATTCTTGAGGCGCGTCGAGGGGGGGCGATTTGCAAGCCTTGTGAACCGCGGCTTCGGCGCCATAACACGATGGTACGGCCGCAAGCTCGACCGTTCGCTCGACTATAGCCCAGTTGCCGGCCTGTTTGCGCTGACCATGCTGGGCCTTGTCGGCTTTCTCTATATGAATATTTCCAAGGAGCTCGCGCCGGAGGAGGATCAAGGCATCGTATTCGCGCTAACGAAGGCGCCGAAGTACGCCAATATCGACTACCTCGACTATTACGGCACCAAGCTTGAAAACGTGTTCAAGAAATTTCCAGAGACTGACTTGAGCTTCGTGCTCAACGGCGTTAGCGGAAAGCAGAGTGGCATGGCCGGCATGTTGCTCAAGCCGTGGGACGAGCGCAAGCGATCATCGATTGGACTAAAGTCCCTTGTCCAGACCGAGCTATCCAAAATCGAAGGCATCAACGCGTTTGCCTTTAGCTTACCTCCCCTTCCCGGCGGTTCGGATGGCTTACCAGTGCAAATGGTACTCAATTCGACGCTTAGCTTTCAATCCATCTACGAGCAGATGTCGAAGCTGAAGGATGCTGCGCAGAGGAGCGGTCTTTTCGTGGTGAGCGACTCCGATCTCGAGTTTAACCAGCCGGTGGTGCGAATCAAGATTGATCGCTCCAAGGCTAGCGAGCTTGGCGTTACCATGCAGACGATCGGTAACGCGCTCGCCACCTTACTTGGGGGAAACTACGTCAACCGCTTCAGTTTGCAGGGCCGCTCGTACCAGGTGATCCCGCAGGTACCACGAGAGGAACGCATGGCGGCGCAAGCAATCGGGAGCTATTATGTGAAGACTGCGACGGGATCGATGCTTCCGCTGTCTACCGTAGTCTCAACCGAGACTGCGACCGATCCGAACGCGCTCACTCACTATAATCAGCTCAACTGCGCGACCTTTCAGGCCGTGCCGATGCCCGGCGTCACGATGGAACAAGCTGTGGATTTCCTAGAAGCCGAAGCAAAGAAACTGCCCGCAGGCTTCAGTCACGACTTCCTAGCCGACGCCCGCCAGTATGTGCACGAGGGTAATCAACTCGCCATTACATTTGCATTTGCACTGATCATCATATTCTTAGTGCTTTCAGCGCAGTTCGAAAGTCTGCGCGATCCGCTCATCATCATGATCAGCGTGCCGATGGCAATGGTCGGCGCCTTGATTCCGCCATTCTTTGGCTGGGCGACTATGAACATCTACACCCAGGTTGGACTGTTGACACTGGTCGGGTTGATTTCCAAGCATGGCATCCTGATGGTTGAGTTCGCCAATGAACTACAGCTCAAGGAGAGACTTGACCGTCGCTCGGCTATAGAGATGGCGGCGCGCGTCCGACTGCGCCCAATCTTGATGACTACGGCGGCAATGGTCACGGGCTTTATACCCTTGTTGACCGCAACGGGGGCTGGCGCCGCGAGCCGCTTCTCGATCGGGCTCGTGCTGGTCGCTGGCATGTCGGTCGGCACGCTGATGACGCTTTTCGTGCTGCCTGCGATCTATGTCGCAATCGCGTCCGACCACCGTGCTGATGCGAGCTCTGACCGCGCGAACATCGCCGCCGAGCGCGACCTAACCGGCGTTGGTGATGCCCAGATGGCCAGGCAATGAGGATAAAGTGAATCCAGGTTCGCTCAGTGTCGCAAGCGAAGCCGCTTGCGACCGCTTCGCGCCTCCCCCGCAAATCGAGATCTTCACGCCCCGTTATGCCGAGCTTGGCCAGTCCGGTGCTCGGCGAAGAACGGGTCAGTGATCCGCTGTTCCTCCGCCAATGTGAATTGCGCTCGACATTCACGGCAGTAGAACGCCAAGATCCACCTTCCTGAGGAGCGAAGAGAATTTATGCTCTCCTGATAAATAGTGGAATCCCAAGCACTGCTGAACAAGAATTATTTGCGTCGGTTTGATCGGGTTGGTCGCTGGCAAAAAAAGAGGCAAGGCGGTTTAGCTGGCCTTGCGCGGGGAACGGCCGTGAGGAGGCCCGTATCCATGACAGGCTGTTTCCCTGACGGGTGACCGGACGCTCTCTAGAGTGAAGCTAAGGAGAGTGTGGTTTGTGGCCCCAGCGACGTATTTTGCGTTCTTTGCAAACGGAACCATCGGCTACGGCTTTTCGTGCTCATTGTACCGTTGCGCCGGTTCTCTACACCAATCTCATTCTCACCCCACGATTTGATCGAGATCCTGCCGAACGTTTACGTCCTTGTCATGAATCTCAGCGTGTGCAGGTAATTTCGAGGCGCGTGTTTCCCATCTTCCTCGCACCCATCGCGCTCCGCCATGCGTTGAGCTCTCCGCAGCCGGGCTAGTTCAACTCGCCATCTACACGATCGTTCTGCTTGCCCCTGCTGCAACCTCGGGCGCCGCCGCCCTACCGAAGTAAGCGCACTGATAAGGCTGCCATTCGGATCAATGCTCGCATGCTCTATCGTGACGACTATCTTCGGCCCGTCCTTAACGATGCTGTTTAACAACCAGCCCGTCAAAGCCAGGAATGTCGATCGGGCTGAGATTGGCGGCTTGCACGTCAAGCGGTCCTCATTGTATTGATCATCGGCGATGAGAGCTTCCGGTTGGCTGCAAAAGCTGGTTGAAAACTAGAGCGGTGTTCGCGCCAAGTACACAGTGGCGTCGGCGCCGTTGCTTTGCAGAGTTTGTAGGCTTTGCGACAAAGCAGTAGCCAGCGTCGCGCCTCCGGTTGTCGCAGGCCAGCAAAAGTTGTCGCCCTGGCCATTCGGGAAGGATTACCCGAACACCGCATCCACGGGCTCGACGAACACCCCTATATGATGCTCGCCCTGTGATGTAGTCCAGTTTTTGTGACGGCATTGCATTTGCAGGGATACAGAATGTCAACTTGAGGCCATCATCGTCGAGCGCCGCTTGCAGCCGACGCACGCAGGATGAGGCGCGCCGCGCTCACGAGCCGGTTCTCTCAGGAGCGCCTGTGATATCATCTGCCAATTGGTCTGCCGGCCTGGTTGGGACGCGGCTCGCATTTTTTGTGGCCGGATTCGGCCTCGCGGCCTGGGCGCCTTTGGTGCCACTCGCCAAGGAGCGGCTCGCGGTGGATGACCGCATGCTTGGTCTTCTTCTGCTCTGTCTCGGAACGGGATCAGTCATCGCGATGCTTTTGACGAGCCTGTCGAATGCGCGGTACGGCAGCAGGCCCATTATCCTCGCGGGTGGACTTGGACTTGCTATTATGCTGCCGTGCCTTGCAATTGCCGACACACCTGTCAGGCTCGGTGCTACGCTGTTTGTTTTCGGCGTTTCACTCGGCTCGATCGATGTAGCCATGAACATTCACGCGATTGAATTGGAGCGCACCACGGGCCGTCCATTGATGTCTGGCTTCCACGCCCAGTACAGCATTGGGGAATTTACCGGCTCTGCTGCCGTGACCTCGCTCCTGTCGCTGCAGCTTGGCCGGCTTTTTTCGACGTTGGTCTGTTCGGCGTTAATGACGATCACGATTGTATCGGCCTGGCCGGGGTTGCTCGCGGCGGGGTCGGGGCCGCGGGAGCCATTGTTTGTTTTGCCCCATCGCAGTGTGTTGCTAGTAGCTGTGCTCGCGGCTGTCACCTTCCTTGTCGAAGGTGCAATGCTCGATTGGAGCGCTTTGCTTCTCGTTGAACGAGATCTTCTCGCGGAAGCGCACGGGGGCATTGGTTGTATGCTCTTCTCAATGGCAATGGCCGCAGGGCGTCTCAGCGGAGATGCCGTGGTGGGGCGAATCGGAGACCGTGCCACATTGATGCTCGGGACTCTGCCGATCGTAACAGGCTTCTTGGCTGTGGTGGCCGCGCCCGTTGCGTTGATTGCTATGGAAGGGTTCCTGCTTATTGGATTGGGTATCTCAAATGTTGTACCCGTACTTTGTCGACACGCCGGCAAACAGAAAATGATGCCAGCAGGCATTGCGATCGCAGTCATCACGACAGCCGGCTATGCGGGTATGCTCGTCGGGCCCGTCGGCATTGGGCTCGTCGCACATATGTTTGGCTTGCGCTTGGCGTTTGGGATGTTGGGCGCGCTCATGTCCATCGTTACGCTGTCGGCGAGGATGACGATGACACACCATCGCTAAGGCGTTGGCGGAGAGGAAAGGGACATCAGTACGCGTCCGGCTGATGACCGTCCATCGGTCGGCGCTTAGCGGCTTAGAGATGATGAGCGCTCAAATTCACGGCAGCAGGTCTCCGTCATGGCCATTCTCATTTTCCTGCAAGTGGTTGGCTGCGTCGTAGGTAGGATACACCGCGTCAATTGGGTTCTTGGCGTCCGACTGAGCCCGGTTGTTGACACCTCTTGTCAACTGCGTCGTTACCGTGAGCGGCAAGTCCGCTAGGCTGGACACTCACCGCCGATTGATACCTAGGATTGGCCCGTTAGCCCGGAACAGGCAGATTACTCCGGTGCCCTCCATCGCTGTCGGCGCGATACGCCCGGTATGCCAGCTGAATACCGTCCTCAAGCGAGGTTGTGGCGCGCCAGCCGAGCTCGGATAGCCGCCTGACGTCGAGCAGCTTGCGCGGCGTGCCGTCAGGGCGCGACGTGTCGAATCTGATCTCACCGCGAAAACCGATGGCGGACGCGACCATGCGTGCTAACTCGGCGATGCTGATGTCCTCGCCGGTACCGATATTGTTCAGTTCCGCCGCGGAATAGGTCTTCATCAGATGGATGCAGGCGTCGGCGAGATCGTCAACGTAGGGAAATTCGCGGCGTGGCGTGCCGGTGCCCCAGACCACCACGCTCTTCGAGCCTGCGAGCGTCGCCTCGTGGAAGCGGCGGACCAGGGCGGCAACCACGTGGCTGTACTCGGGATGATAATTGTCGCCGGGACCGTAGAGATTGGTCGGCATCACGCTGATGAAGTCGCTGCCATACTGGCTGCGATAGGCCTCCGCCATCTTGATGCCGGCGATCTTGGCAATCGCATAGGGCTCGTTGGTCGGCTCCAGCGGGCCGGTCAGCACCGAGTCCTCGCGCAGAGGCTGTGGCGCGAGCTTCGGATAGATGCAGGACGAGCCCAGGAACATCAGCTTCTCGGCGCCGCTTTGCTGCGCGGCCTGGATGACGTTCGCCGCTATCGCCATGTTGTCGTAGATGAACTCGGCGCGCAGCGTGTTGTTGGCGACGATGCCGCCGACCTTCGCGGCGGCGAGGAATACGACCTGCGGCCGCACCCGCGCGAACCAGTTGAACACGGCGGCCTGGTTGCAGAGGTCGACCTCACGCCGGTCCACCGTGACGATCTTGACGTCCTCGCGCGCCAGCCGGCGCACCAGCGCGCTGCCAACCATGCCGCGATGGCCGGCGACGTAGACGCTCTTGCCCGTCAGCTCAAACGCTGCGCTTGCCATGGACCGCGTCCCGTTTTGCCTCGGCGAGGTCGCTCGCCATCATCTCCTCGACGAGCTCTGCAAACGTACGCTTCGGCTTCCATCCAAGTTTCTCGCGCGCCTTGCTGGCATCGCCGACCAGGAGATCGACCTCGGTCGGGCGGAAATAGGTCGGATCGATCTTCACCACGGTCTTGCCGCTCT
>Ga0099823_1004564_pt1 | contig 13569 bp, 8 predicted proteins | sample CowpearedBW_FD_76831 | JGI IMG/M metagenome (GOLD analysis project Ga0099823, IMG submission 76831) | Root nodule microbial communities of legume samples collected from California, USA - Cow pea red BW | ecosystem: Host-associated > Plants > Roots > Nodule | place: USA: California | collected... | reverse complement strand
TTCAAAGGTCAATTTTAGAAAAGATATTAATATAATTTGTATAAAAGATATTAAATTTAGTGTCAATTTGAAAGGGACAAAATTGATTTATTTTAACAAAAATTGGGACTAAATTGAACAAAAATAACGAATATAAGGACTAAATTGAACAAAAAAATAATACTACCACAAACTGACATGTGACACTAGCATTGACACATGGCACAATTGTGACTTGACACATGGACTATTTTTTTAAAATTAAAAAATTAAAAAAAATTAAAAAAACCAGGAGCTGACATGTGGCATGTACTGTTCAAAAACGTTAACTATTTAAACATCGTTAGTGAAAAGGACCAAATTGACCATAATTTGACGAAAATGAGGATCTAATTGAACATAAAACGAAAATATGGACCAAATTGAATAAAATCAAAAAGAATAGGGACCAAATGTACATTTAAGCCATAAATAAATTACTCTCTTAAATTTCCTCATTCAAACACACCATAATAGAGGAGGACAAAGAGAAAAAGGGGAAAATAATGGTGGAGAAGAGAGAAAAAAAGACCAAAAGGTGGTGGATGGTGGAAAAAGGAAGACAAAGGTAAAAGGGTGATGGGAGCTAGAGGATCGTAGAGAAAGGTGGTGGGAGTGAAGGAGAAAAAAACAAGAAATTTTCTTATAGAAAATGATAAAGATTTTGACACCAGAGACCTTTCAAATGATGCTAATCCCAATTTAATAAAAATATCCAAATTAATTTTATTCAACAAATATTAAAACTCAATTAATTAAAAAATAGAAATTAAAGTGAATTATAAACCTAAATATAAAAGTATCAAATCACTAATTAAACATAAATTATATTATCCAAAACATTAATATTTTTATAACTCAAAATATATATAACTTTAAATTCAAATTTATTTTAAAATGAACAATTCGATATTAAAATTTATAATTTAGATTCTATTTTGGATTCTATTTTTTTATTTTTTGAAATACAAAATAAAACATACCTTTAGATGGTATAAAATTGAGAATGCATTTTCAACAAAAATAAGCCTATGAAAACACATTCTATGCATTATCTATATCATGTATTTTTTTTTCCTATGTCGCAAAACATTATTAAATCATAAAATAATTATAAAAATAAATAAGTTGTATAATTTTATTATATATATATATATATATATATATCACAAATAATTTTTTATTAGGAATAATTGTTTGAATTTAAAAAATGTGATTATTAAGGAAAAAATTGAAAAACAATAACCAGAATGATGAATCTCCATGTAATAATATAGATCATTATCATGGTTCTCTAAATCATAATTACATAATTACATTGACGAACATTAATGTAAAATTCAATTACAATTCTTATCATCTAATCTTTCTTTGCCTTTTCTTTCATCAATTAATTGTTTGCTTTTGCTCATAATTATTTTATCTAATACAATCAATTTGGTATTAAATATTGTAGTACTACAATTTTAACTGTGAATGCAATTTTTGGTCATCAATTGAATATATTTTTCCGGTAAGAAAAGCCTATAGCGACAGTATTTAATACAATTGTATACCAAAATTCGAGAACTTAAAACCTAAAATGAATTTAATATATTGCTTTTAGAAAATAAAATAACATTTCATATTAAATAAATTAGTATTATAAGTCATGAAAAAGTATTTTAAAACCATGGTGAAACAATTACACAATCAAAGGTACATCTACAAAGACATCATAAAATTTATCTACTTACATGAAGAATTCTATATTCCAACAACAACAAAATATATTCAAATCTTTATAATAAAAAATATTTATTGAAACTTGTCGATCTGGATGACAAAGTGGAACCCGTCAAAATTAAACTAATTAGGTTGTAGTTTTCAATTTATAAATCCATTTTGGTCTGCTTTATTTGATTCATTAAATTAATGGACTAAAGTTGGATTGAAGTAGACCTAGTAGTAAATCCTTTTATTTCTAAATTAAAAATTATAATGAAAAATAATCTAAAAAAATAATGTTTTATATTATATACTTTAAAAATGAAAATATAAAATAATATTGTAATTTAAATTATAAATATTTACATATTAAGTTCTAACATCTAATTATAATAGAATAAGTTAACATGTAAATGCAATAATTATTTTGATTTATCCAATTAAAGACATTAATTAGTTATGTGTGTGATTTATAAAACAATTTTTTAAAAGAAAAAAAAGTTGGCATACAAACTTATCAATGGATCTTTTCATGTTCATCCATTGATAAGACAAGTTAAGATTTTTGTATCAATTTTAATATTAATGTTTATGACAAATCAGGTCAAATCGAGATGATCTGATATGTTTGTCAATCATATTATTAATTAGTTGATATTGAATAATAATATTTTTTTGATCTAAAATTAATTACATTTAATAATATACTAATTTGTTTCGATATGTTTGTGTTGATTACATTGTCGATCTCAAACATACCCTAAATTTTGTATATATTATAACAAACCGTACTCGGTATCTCTCACTGAGCAAAAAATTAACAAGTAATAGAGAAAAAGAGAGTGAAGTGAGAATGTGTAAACTGGCCACCCTCTTCACTTTGGCTCTTCTATTGAGCTTCAATTTAATCCATGCTTCACGCCCTAATCCTTCCCTTGAGAATGGGGTAAGTTTTCTTCTCAATTTTCACTTACCTCGTTGAATTAACAAATAAAGTATGAAACATTTTTTGTTTGTTTGTTTGTGTGTTTGTATTGTTTATTCTCTAAATTATTTTTGGTTTTGAGATTTGGGATGTTTGAATTGAAGGGTGTTGCAAAGGTTGATATAGAAGATGAGAATTGTGAAGAAGGGGCAGAAGAATGTTTGAGAAAAAGAACACTAATTGCACATATTGATTATATCTACACTCAAGATGGTAAAGAGGGTCACCACAATTAATGGAATCATAATTTGCATAATTTGTGTATGGTTCTTATTCATATATTAATAAACATGTGATTTGATTGAGTCTTGTTTATTTCAATAGGCCTTGGTTGAATTTTATTATGTTATGTATTTTCTCCCTGTTATCATTCAATGCAAGTGTGATCAATATTTTGCATACTAAAAGAACAATTTAATAAAAAAATATATTTTGGATATTTTAGTTCGGGACATAAAATTAAGAGAAAACTATAAAAAAAAAAGTGTGGCACTAGTAAAAACATTAAGCCCGTTGTTCACTTAGGATAGATTTGAGAGTGCATGATAATGAATTTGTGTTGATTTGAGTGGATAATATGCATGTTTTTTGAGTGGACTTAAAGGGTAAGATGAGTGAATTTAAAGATAAATTTTGTGAAAGTTAGTGAGTGATTTGATTAATGTAATAAATTAAATGAATTAAAAATATTAAAATTCAACAATTTATTAATTAACTATAAAATCATTATACATATCATTATATACAAATATATTATTAGTTACTATATATATTTTAAATTTCTGGAGAAAAAATATTTTTTTATTTTCTTATAAATTTGAATTAAAAACAATAATATTTACTTTTGAAATATATAACTAATGTTAAAATAGTTGTCGAATAAAATAATTATTAAAAATAAAATAAGTTTCAAGAATAACGGTTAAAAGGTTAAACTATTTATAAAATAAATAATTTTTAAAATAATAAGTAAATTGAAAAAATAAAATATATACACAAAAGAGATTTTTAAAATAATTGTTATAATTTGAAGACAAATCATATCCACTTAACAAATCACATTCACTTAACATTTAAAAATTAATTATATATTATTCAAAATTAGACAAATAAATATGTATCCAAAATAAGTTTTTAAGATAACTGTTAAAAAAGACAAGAAAAGTTTTTAAAGTTACGGTTAAATGTAAACTATTTATAAAATAACTATTTTTTAAAATAATAATTAAGAATAAAAGTGAAAAAATTAAATGTAAAAAAACGTATTATTTTTATATATTGTTATAAATAGATTATATATATAAATAAATATATTATTAATTATTAATATACATTAATTAATAATTATTATTAGATATGTTAACTATTAATAAATTTATTTATTTATTATATATATATATATAATAAATTAATAATAATAGTATATTATGATTAATAATTATCTATAATATAAAGAGGTTATAAAAGTAAAATGTGTATAAATTTGTTCAAATCTTCGCAAAGATGAGTGGATGAGTTTTAGTAGAGAATATGCAAATCCCTCTTTGCTTTTCCACTTAAATCATTTAATGAGAACATGTACAATTTTCTATATCCATCTTCATAAATTTGTGCATTGTTATTATTTATTCAAGCAAATGACACAGGGATTTACATCATAGAAATTTGTGAGCAAATACCAATAAGTCAATTAGAAATGAATTTGTTATTTGTGGAGACCAAATAGATGACATATACTTATATTTTATTTGTTATACTCTCTATCTCTTACATGTGTATTTACATTTTTTTTTAAATATTTGTTCACATATATTTACAAATAAAATTTAAAAATATTTAACAAAATATTTTAATTATAAAAATTTATAAAAAAATGTGTATAAAAATATATAAAAATTGTAAAGAGGTATAAAAAGTTGTATAGTTAGAAAATTTCGTCAATTTGTAATAACTTCAATAACAAAGTGATTAACATTAGTCTGTTCTCATGTTAAAATGCATCATATAACATTTATGAAACAAAATTCATCCAAAAAATTAAATTTTAGTCAAAGAATTTGTCACTTTTTGTCATTACCTTTTTATAAAAATGTCATGACATATAATCAAACTAATCAATCAATCAAAGTATTCTTACCAAAATTTGAAATGTGAACCTTTGTACAAATAATAAAATATGAGCTGATCTTACAAAAAACGTTCAAATCACTCAAATCAGTAAGAGAATTAGGATTTTTGATAAGAGTGAGTATTAGTATATGAGAGTGTGTATTCTTTAGGAATACTAGATGTATTTTGGATCTTGAATCCATGTGATAAAACAATAAAACATGTAATGTGATATTAACCAATATCAATAAAATAACAACATACATTGAATAAATAATAATAATAATAATAATAATAATAATAATAATAATAATAATAATAATAATAATAATAATATGACACCTTATCTTATATACCAAATAATATGTTATTATTATTAATATATAATAATAATAATAATAATAATAATTATAATAATTATAATAATTATAATAATAATAATAATAATAATAATAGTAGTAGTAGTAGGAAGGTTGTGTTTGGGGTGAGCCCGTTACTTTTCCTTTTCCTTTTCCTGGACCTCCATATTCGCTATTTACACCTCTATATGTTGGGTATTTATTTTTTAATTAATCAAGAAAAGCTAGGGTTAGACCTACATAAATATTTTATTTTATAAAAAGGATTAAATAACATCTGACATACTGTTTGTCATAAGATAATAAGATAAACTTTGATGCCTTTTGAAAAAATAAATACCAAAACAGATATTTTTAAAAATACAAAACCAAACAATATACAAATTTTGACCCAAGACTATTTTCAAATTTATGTAATCCCTTAGAAATAAAAAACATATTTTCTTCCCTAAAATTTTATGATTTGTGCATAGGCATATTATATTATATTATATGTCGACGTTTAAAGAAAAAAAGCTAAATGACTTAGCTAATTTTAGGGGCCATATATGTCATAAGTCTATGTAATTGTTTATTATGCTTTTCTCTAAATAGGTTATTCTAAAAGTTAGATTGGTGTATTTGCAGTAAAAAAAAGGGATATTCAAATTATCAATTCAAAGTTCTAACTATTATTGTGTTTATTAAAACTAAGATTACAATATAAAAAAAGTTATTTACAAGTAAAATGACTACCAAAGCATGGTTGAAGAATTTGTAGAGGATCTGATAAAAGTTTAATCGTGTCAAGTGCAATGACAATGAAAGATGAAGAAAGTTCATGTGAATATATAGAGATTGAAAAATAATAATGTGAAAATAGAGAAAAAAAGTGAAAAGTTGTATTTTTTTTTCCTAAAATTAAAATATACAATATTAATCCTTGTAAAACACTAACATCATATGTGGAAAAATCCCATTAATTTTTCTAACAGTGGATTTGGTCTCCACATTATAGTAGGTTACACTAATTCTCATAATTGTGACACACTACATGATTTTTTTTTCTTTTTTTCTAATAGAGATTAATGTAAGATGTTAACATCGTTATATCAAAGTTCATTATAAAAATGGTGAGACGGCGGAGAAGCCGTAAAGGGAGGGGTCCTCCTGGTCACAAAATAGCTTCTTGGCGGAGGGCTCCCCGTAGAAAGAACACGAGGGCGGCGATCGGCGTTTCATGGGGTTGTTGACGGCGGAGACATGAGGTGTTTGTGCTGGCGTTGGTTGTGGAGAAATTGCGGTGACGGGTTCGTTCTGAGCATGAACGTTTATCTCACCCATTTTCTTGAACTCTTTCTTTCTGATTTCGCCAAATGGGAATCGTCACAACGAAGAAGAGAAGGGCTTTGAATTGTATATATGTGGGAAGAGTATTTTGAATTTTTGGCGGCTTCTGTTTAACCGTTAATTTTATTAAATAAGAATACTTTTAAATTAATATTTACTTTTATTTCAAATTGAATTTTAATAATTTCAAATTAATGAACATGTACACTGAAAATTTTTTATCTAATACCATAAAACACTTTCAATATAATATTCTTTTCAAAGTTATCAAATTCTATTGAAAGCATTGACAATATATTTAAAAAAAAAATTGAAATCATAAAATATTGAAAGTCTTCTAAAATATCAATATTATTTTTTCATAAGAGTCTTCGGGGTTTTTATGTTTGAAATCAAAACATAAGATGGATTATCAGGTAACTGTGACGTTTGTTTGGATTGAATAAGAGTGAATTATTTGAGCAATTTGCGAGATGCATCCATTTTGTAATCTCGCATGTGTAGAACATATTTGAGGGAATTACTACAACAAAGACCGTTTTACCTTGGGTCATGATTTACTCACATGCTGCATTTGAGGTGGGTTATTTTCGTTGCTTTCTCCTTAGTCTATATTTGCATGTGTGCATGGTTCATATGAAGAGATGTGATTGTGCATGGTAATGGAGAAGAACGTGGTGGTCAATAATGGAGTGTGAATCATGCATGAAGTTGTGTTGTTCATGACTTCATGATGCAAGTTAGGGCAATCCACTTAAGGATCGATCCATGGGTCTTTGGATCTAATCTCCTGATTGTTTGGAACAAATCTGGAAAGTTTGAGAATAGAGTGGATCAATCTTTGGAGGGTTGGAACCGATCCCAACATGGTAGATCCGGATCTAGTGAACTTGAAGAATGGATTCTAGAATAGTCTTCCATATTATTGTTATTATTTAAAATAAAATGAATTTCACAATTGCTTCGTAACATTTTTTTTACAATATACTATGAAAAATTAAATTATTTAATTAATTTTTATAATTTATTTCTTTCGATGGTAGTAGTAAAAAAATTAAAAAATAATGATAACTCATACAAATACTAATTTATACTATTTATTACATAAAGGGCAATATGGTAATTTAATTTTTACCTTTATTAAAACATTTTTTTTAATCTATCACATCAATTAAACCATCCACAAAGTCTCACAAACTTTACTTCCACATACTATCACAATCACCTCTAAATATCTTAAAAAAACATAAATTTCACTCTCAAATCCACTCAAACTCATTCACTCCCTCTTCCTCAGACCCACCATCCATTCAAGTGAACATGCCCTAACGGTTGGTGAGAATGGATTAAGTTATTTGAAAGCGAGGATATAAAAGCGAAGAAAGACAATTATTTGTGGGATGAAGTGATTTTTCAATCTCATTGTTAGAGTTGATTTGAAAGGATATTTTATAAATACCCTTTTATCCTCAAATAAAAAAGTCAATTTGGAACCAATTCACAGAAAACTCAAGGGAAGAGGGATCCAATCCCTTCACTTGGAACCAATCCACGAGATCTTGGAATCAATCCAATGATGGAGGACCCGCTTCCCACCTTTGAAGAACCGGAGAACTAATCCATTTGCACCGTGTGAGAGAGTGGATCCAATCCTCCCTGCTTCAATCCACATATGGATTACCAAAAAATAAAAAATTGTATACATATCATTTTTATATCTATTAAAATACTTTTTTAATCTTAATTTTATTAAGGGTATTTTGATAATTTTAATTTTATATCCATTAATTTTTTTTTAATTTATTACATCAATCAAATCACTCACAAACTTTACTTCCAAGTCCACTTACTATCACCCCTAAATTCTTTAAAAAAGTAACACAAAATTCATTCTCAAATCCACTTAAACCCATCCATTTTCTCTCTCTCAAACTCATCAACTCAAGTGAACGTACCCTTAATCTCATGAAACCAACAAAACATGAATAGTAATATGATGTTTCAGCTATAAAAAAAATGGTCGTATTCAAGCAAGAGAGATGTAATAAATTTAATTTTCAATTTTTGTCATCATGATGTTTTTATCTTATGGACTCTTCAAAATTTCCGATATTTATCTGTCTCCTATAAAAAAAACATATTTTAATAAGTAAAAAATAATGTGAGAATTAACGTCTTAGGAAAAGCTAATTCATAATTAACTTAAAATTTGTAAACTGACAAAAATTTATAAACTAAAAAAAATGAGAATCAGATCAATTAGTTATTAAGCAAGTAAAATAATATGAAATAATACGAAATTAATTATTTGATTATATTATACAATCTTAAATATTAGAATGTTTATTAATTATAATAAATCATCATCTTAATACAATAATATTTTAACTTTTTATTATAAAAATATGCAAAGATTGGGGCAGGAATTGTTGTAGTGCGAGTTAAGAAAAAGAAACGGGAAAACAGAACATAACATTACTAAAATCGATAATTGTAAAAAAAGAGTAAAAGAAAATATTTCAAGTAAATTATTGAAATTAAAACAAAAGGAAGAAAAAAAAAGGTAGTATCCAATATTAATTCTTTTAACCTACATGAATTCATTTATAGAAATACAATAGAAACTGGTAAAATTTAATAATCTTGGGAACCAAATACATTTATTCTACAATTTTGTTATGTTTTACTTAATTTAAGTCTAACCTATGTAAAAGAATCTGTAGAGGGACAAACATCCAATTTCCTTCTTGGAAACGGAAAATAGAAACTACGTTCCAAATAGAAGCAGTTAAAAAGTCAACAAAGTTTCAGACACGAGAATTTTATGTTTGAAGTTTTGGTAGGGTTCTTTGTGGTTGTGTTTACACTCTGAATCCCAAACAACCTCTATTATTTGTCTATATATATATACACTCTCTTCCCACTCACCACAGAATCTCAGTGATCAAAAAATAAGATTAGAAAATTGAGCATGTCTAAACAAGCCATTTTCTTCACTTTGCTTCTTCTCCTAAGCTTCAATCTCATCATGATCCATTCCTCACGTCCAAACCCTTCACTCAACACTCTCTCTTCTTTGCATGTGGTACGTGTAATTTCTTCTCACTTTCATCTCATCCATCTAGTTACAGTTAAATGAATCAATCCTTCTAAAACTTTCTTCTGTAATCTTTTCTGGGTATGAGTGGTTTTACAAAATTAGCTGTTATGTAAGTCAAAGTGTTTTCCTTTAATTCGCATCATGATGAATTGCTGTGTCTGATAAATAGTATTGTTTGTTCTTCGTTCATGTTTTCTGGTTTTGAGAATTGGCATGTTTGAATATTGAAGGCAGAGGTAGATGGAGAGTTTTGTGAAGAAGAAACTGAGGAATGTTTGATGAGAAGAACACTAGCTGCGCATGTCGATTATATCTACACTCAGAAGAATAAACCCAAACCTTGATGCCATCACACACTTTCAAGACCAAATACCAATACAAAAAAAATAATATACAATTAATACTTATACATATATGTGTGTACCTATTTCATAAATAAACATGTGTTGAATTTGAGTTTGTTCTTTTGGCCTTGTTGTTGCTTGATTCTTGTGTTATCTTGTATATGTATCAAAAGTATTTATATACTTGGCTATGGTAATTTCTCAAGTTCTTATGTTCTTTGTATGTAAGATATGAATACAAGCATCCATCACTAGATTTTTTAACCTGGATTTGTACTTATAAATTATAAATTATAATGAAATAAACCATTTTTTGTTAGCGTTATTGCATGAACTGCATAAAAACTCAGAAACCTCTTTCTGCATAAACTGGTGCCTTGTTCTGATGTCTGCTATGAAACTAAACTTTGCTTTAATCAATTTGAACACAGTTTCCTTAACTGTAACTGTGATGAGCTCTCAATGATTGATATGTACTATATATGATAGTAAAACCCATCACCTTAATTACATTTAAATAATTAAACATGGCTAAATGATAACAGTTTGATTGTTTTGGAAAATATAAATAAAACTAAGACTAAAGCTTAAAATATGAGTGAATTATGTGCACAGAAGAAGAAATGTGAGAACACAGAAAGTCTTGGTTCAACAGGTGTAGTGTCCTTCTCGAGACTCAGAATGATAGATACTCGTCAGTTTTACATGACATAAAGAAGACCACATTTTAAATGAAAAAGAAAAAAGAGAGAAGAAAATGCCAACAATGTACAGAAGTTACGTGACTAAAATGTCTACATATATAATCTAGTGATAAGACCCATCTTGGTGACTGGGGGAGAGAGAAATGCACTAAAAACCATGCTTTTGAGTCAAACCAAGTCACATAATAAGATTAAAAATATAATGCCACTTTAATTACGATTATGGATAGAATACAATGAATAATGTATGAATTAAAATAACAAAAATCGGCGATTGAAGAGACTCAATACGAGAGTTTAAACCCACCTAATTAATTAGTCGTTAGATAAAACGTTTACCATTTAATCAAAAGCTATCTAACTCGTGATTTTGACTCTAATATCAAATATTAGGATCGAACACTTATTATTTAGTTAAAAATTATAGTTATTAGTCAAGACGCAACTTTTTTATTTAAGATTCGATTGTGAATAACGATCTTTCTCCAACAATTATTCTATTATAAATCTTACTTAGATTGTAATATCTGAATACTGCCCACGAAACAATTGTGTAACCCTCTGGTATTGTTTTTATTGATAGAAAAGAATTAGAGGGTTATAAAGATAGAAAATTGGAAAGTGTAACATCGTTCACGTTTTCCGACCAAAATTCAACCTCTGATGTAACTATCAATCTCATGGTCCTCCACTGTGGTGTGAATTGGTCCCAACACCTAACTCTGTTGGTGGCACAAAAGTAAAAGCAGTGTCAAACAAGGCTGTGTTTGTTTGTCATCACGCGTCAATGTTGTGTCCCATACACAGCTTAATGACATCCATGGATTAGTGTTTCTGAAATTGGATAACCATGTTTTAGGAGAGGATTATTGTATGAATTCCCTCAAGTAGTTGCTTCCAAAACGTGCAAGTAAATCAAACTAGTGTCATCTCATGTGCCATAATAATCGCTTTCCAAAAGTGATTCTTGTAGACTCATGCTTCCTGTTCATTTGATCAGCACGAAGGAGCAAAGGAAAATAGAGTATTGAAATGAAGAACGGATTTTCTCAGACAAAAATCGATTCTAATGTTCCATAATTGTAAATTAATAATATGAAATTTCATGTTTCCATATTATCATATTATATTGTTTGTATGGTTGATGGGTTGCAATGAATTTTTACAAATAAATTATGTAACTTAAACATAAGCTGATAAATTTTGTTTAAATTTTTTCATCAAACTCAATGCAAATGCAGGTTGGTCCCATTTCCATCCCTAATGAAGAAAGGTTGATGTCAATGAAATGAAATTCAGAGTAGGTCGGCAAGTAGAGGTCCCAGGACGAAGCAACACATATTTCAAGATTAAATGACCCATGCTAAGTATCAATTTCTACACAACTTCTCACTATTATCCATTTTTTCTGTCTGATAGACTAACTTGTCTATCAAGTATGGGTTCAAAAATGACACCATAAGAATGCAAAAGATAGTGAGTGGACAAGAATTTACCATGGACAAAATATCAACAAAAACTATGCAAAACAAATAGAAAAATATTACATTCTAAAATAATTGTCAAAACTTATAAATAAATAAAGATCAATTTTTCTAAAGGATCCAAATATTACAACTCAATCATTGCTCCTAAACAATAATGTATCACAAATAATTCAAATAAACAAACGGTAATCATACAAACGGTAATCATACTGTAGCAAAAACAAAATTCAGACGCTATTTTCTCTATAAATTTTAATTAATAAGTAATTTCTTCACGAATAATTATTTTCTATAAAATTTATTATGAAAAGTGTTTTTCACAAAATATTTTTAAAAAAAATTAGCTACAATTTTCCACAAATTTTTTTAATCACAATAAAATTTATAAGTATTTTTTATAAAAAACAAATTAAAACAAAATTGTCAGAAAATAGAAATTTTTCAGTAATGTGATAAAACGATTCTCTTTCGAGAAAAGTTGCATGTGTGAATCAATTTTACATTTAGAATAGAAATGTTATTAACAAAATATGGCATTGGTATGTAGAATAACAGGTTAGAATAACGGGTTAGACTTTGAAGAAGGTGATTAGTTAGGTTTATTAAACTATTATGAGTCAGAGGCAGAGGCAGTGAGTAAATGGGAAAATTCTAAACAGCAGGGTCAACAGTCAATGAGGAGATAAATGGAGCTACACTCACCACACTACATTAACACTATATATATACATATATAATATACCAGCATCCGCAATGAAGTGGGTAGTTACAATATGTGCAATTTTACTTACTTTGGAAAAAGTTGCACTATAGTCAATCAATTTCATCACAGCATAAAAATATTATGAAAAGTTAAGAAAAATAAATTAGGAGTGATTTATGTAACGTCCCATTTAATTATTAAGCGAAATTAAAGAAAACGTCACACAATATTAGTACAGTAGCGTAGTCCTGGGATCCTTAACACAACCCCTACAAAATCCGGGCACACCACGATGCCAAAGGAAACCTGAATACAAACCTAACAGAGAGTATAGACTAGAAATGCATAAAGAGATACATGGGCCATAACCCTAAAGAAAGCATGAAAAAAACTCCAGCCCAGATGGCTAAGCAGCGGAATCATCATTCCCTTGTTGACCACGAGAATTTCGCCCATCTGCTCCCATCAATCAAATTGATGATCATCGCAAGAAAGAACAGCCACATACAATGCAATCATACAACAAAACGGGTAAGCTAGAGCCAACAACTTATTCATCATACAGTCAAATATATTTTCATCATCCCATATCCATATAACAACCAAGCATATTATGACTCTTCATTCAATACACTACGACTCGACTCGACTCATCCGGATACATATAACTTGGTCGGATTCAGCGGATGCTTGCACTTGTGGTGGATACCTCTGCTCAACCCCG
>Ga0099823_1004558_pt1 | contig 13577 bp, 21 predicted proteins | sample CowpearedBW_FD_76831 | JGI IMG/M metagenome (GOLD analysis project Ga0099823, IMG submission 76831) | Root nodule microbial communities of legume samples collected from California, USA - Cow pea red BW | ecosystem: Host-associated > Plants > Roots > Nodule | place: USA: California | collected... | reverse complement strand
TTCCTTGGTCGCCTTGGTGACGACGGTGTAGCCGTTGTAGTCCAGCCAGTCGATCAGCGGGCGAATCGAGGAGTATTCCTGATCCTCGATGATGGCGGTGTAGTAGAACGCCCGAAGCAGCGTTCCGCGGCTCTGAAACTCCCCGAGCAAGCGCTTGTAGTCGACGTCGAAGCCAAGCGCCTTGCACGTTGCGTAGAGGTTGGCGCCGTCAATAAACAGCGCGATTTTGTCGACTGATGACATTGGCGTTTGACCGCTCCCGCCACTCGTTAGCTTAGGCCGCGTGCGATCCATCCAAGAAAGACTCCGAAGTTAAGAGACAGCTCTACTAGAAGTTGATCAGCGCTGTACAACATAGACAACGCGACAATCAAGGCGGAGAGATAGACCGCAAGTGGAGACCAGAATTCACCGTCGCGGTTGAACATTAGCGCGCTATACAAAATCGGAAGCAATCGCTGCCTTTGGTTCCAACGAGGCGCGCTTGATCATCCAGCCCGTCATCAATGTGTCTCCTGACCTGTGCCGCGCTCTCAAACGAAACTCGAGAGCCCCACCCATGGAGCACAAGGGCGGGGCCGCTCCCCATGCCCCCAAGGCGGGGGCCACGCTGCTGGGACTCAGCGCATTACTTCGGCGTCACTCACAGACTCAGAGCGATCCGGTCGTCGCCCCTCGTCGCTCTTTACGACGTTGCGCAAGACAAGTTCGGAAAGCTCCACAACCAGCCGCTTGAGACACGAAATCTCTTGCCTGAGAGTTCGGCGACAAATACCTTGGTCCCGCAGACCGTGCTACGACAGATACAGTACGTAACGAACGAACAATCTCGTTTCTCGCCTGAGTGGATCAGCGAGGCGGAGCGTTTCGTGCAAAAGGCATCATAGACGATCACGACCCCGCGGTCGTCACCGTCAGGTGAAGCCTCTGCCCGTCCTCAGCAAAAGAGATAGCCGCTGACAGTGGCTCGCGGGCTTGCTCATGCCAATCGGGACCTTGCGCCGCCCAGAATAAGAATAGTATCGCAGGAGGGCTTCCTTGACGTCCTCGGCAACGATTTCTCGAGGTTCTGAAAGCACGTTGGTGATCATGCTTCTTAATCCTCGTAGTTCGTGAGCGGAAAGCGGATCTTGGGCATGGTAGGCGGACCTCGACTTCGATGCCAATACCAATTCCGGGGCGAGCTTGGAATGCAAGTGACGGTGGCGTGACACTAGCGAAGCGCGGGGACGTTTTTTTGCGTTTTGGAACGACGATGCGACGAAAAAAAGCGAAACCGCGCCGATGCGCGCTGCAGACACCAACGTTTGGTCAGTTGTCGCACGGAGTCTCAACTGGAACAGCAAAGCCCGCTTTTACGCGATCCAATACGACCATCGTTTTGAAGCCCTTGATGTCGGGATTCACATAGAAGAAGCGCCGAGTGAACTCTTCGTATTCTTCCATGCTAGTCGCGGTAACGTATAGGACGAAGTCCGCGTCTCCCGTGACGTAGAATCCGTTAACGACCTCGGCTGATGATTTGATGGCCTTCTTGAATCTATCAATGATATCTGAACGCTCCCGCTCCATAGTCACTAGAACAAGCATTTGAATAGGCCGTCCCACCGCCTTGGGCGAAACGATCGAGACATCTCCCTCGATGATCCCTTCCGAGCGCAGCCTCTTTAGGCGCCGTTGACATGCGGTCGCAGAAAGCCCGGCAAGCTCGGCGATCACCTCGGAAGTCAGACGGTTATTCCTTTGCACGATCTCAAGGATGCGGGCGTCGATTCGGTCGTATGGCATCTCGGTTCCAGCTCCGGTGAATTTCACCGCTAAATGGCGGAACGGCGCAGGAAAGCGTCTAAAATAGTATCCAAAACGTATGGGGTGATTTCAACAATGGCGAATCCCGTAAAAGACCGGATCCTAGCTGAACTTCTTGAGATCACCGAAGTGCTGCTTGATGACCGTCTCTCTGAAGAGGATCGAGCGGCGCTCCAGGGTGCCCAGCACGCGCTCCGCAACATTCTGGACCCCGACACCTGGGAGCCGGCGTCCGAAATATTCTACAGGATTGGCGCTAAGGCGAAGACTGCGGGCTCTTCTCAGCACTGATGCCTCGGCGCCGATCGCGCTGCCGTCATGGCGACGTTGATCATGACGGCAAAGCTCAACAACGTGGATCCGCAAGCCTGGCTCGCGGACGTTTGAGGCTTAATTTGCTGCAGGGCGACAAACACTCCCCTCTACAGCACTTCCCTGATGTCGATACGCTGTTGCTGCCCGCACTAAAGCAAAATTGATCCGTCAGGCGGGGCATGCAAAGATGGATCGTCTACCAAAGATCGAGACGCGCTTCAGCGAGGATACGATGCGTCCCTGCGCGAACCCTGATTGCACGTGTGCAGCCCGGTCTAAGGCCCATTTGCGATATCGGCGGCGCGTCTGCACCCTTGGGCGCCGTTCACGGAACATTGGATTTCAATTGAGGAAGCTTGGCGGGATTAGTCGCCGCACTTGGCAGGCTGATCATCGTACACTCCGACCGCGATGATTTCGTAGGGCATCGACCACCGCAGCGCGTCTCCGCCGTGCCGGATGCGCCAGGAGACCAGTGCAAGATCAACTCGTGGAATTCCGAGCACGAGCATGCAGTCGCCGACCTGCAAAGACTTCTGTTTCTCGTCAGGTGCAGTCCCTGCGACGAAACCAACGCGCCTATCGTGAACTAAGAGTTCCTGCTCATCCTCCTTAGCCGAGTAGATTGCCGCCGAGACAAACTCGCCGTCATCCTCGCGGCGAAATCGTTTGCGTAGCTTGAGCATGAACTTGACGTAGTTGTATCCGATCATGCGCATGCGCAAACGAACGCGATCCTCAGATGGCGTGATCTCAAAGGTGCTGCGTTCGTACCGAGAAAACGCGTCCTCGGCCTCTTTCTCCTCGAAGCCCTCGATGGGCTGGAGTGTTGCACTTAGATCTTGGCCGCCGACATTGAGGATCGGGTGGACCTCAAAAACGTGCGGAGGGTTTGTCGGCGTCAGTCCCTCGTACGGAGCGCCCGCGCCGGATTGTTGAATATGGCTGTTGTCCCCGCCGTGCTCCGGCCAGATGCGCCAGACTCCCGAGAGAGCGATGCTTTGACCTGTCGCCTCAACTGCGTGTATCGCATCGACCGCCGCGGGAACACTCTTGGCGTTTTGAATTTCAGCAACGGTAGCTAGGCCAATCTCAGCTGCGCGGCCAGCGACGTGCATGTAGCCGTCTTTGCTGCCTGGATTTGGCCTCTTGTGCGCGGCGTCGACGAAATATTGTGCGGAGATGGTCAGGCGGTTCTTGTACTTCTCGATAAAGCTGCGGTTGAGCTCGAGAATGTCATCCGCACGTGAGGCACTCGCAGTGAAAACGACGAAAGATAAGCACAGTAGCCCTGAATATCTTTTCACCTTGGCCTCCAATGCGACGAAACAGTGCATACAATCACAGTCTCAGAGAACCGGCTGCTTGAGCGCGTTCTGAACCTCGTCTAGCCGAATAAATATCGGATCCGTGCGAATTGCTGAGATGATCGCCTCAAGCATCTCGGGCGACAGACCAATTTGCTGGACCACTGAGGCCGCGGCATCTGGACCGGACAGGACGGCTGCGAAATCGAGGCTCCCACAGATCCCGATGCTGCGTAACTTGGTGAATTTCTCTTCCTTCATGATCCGATAGAGCTGCGCTTGTGATATCCAGTCGATGATTAGGAGGAGCTCGTACGGAAGCCGGAGCCATAGGATGAAAGGATTCTGGCAGGCCAGGACCTCGGCGTTGGTCACGTACAGTTCGGCAAGTCGATCAATTTTGTCCCTATCAAGTCCTTGTATCATAAGGAGCGAAAAATTGCTGGGTAGCGCCTCAAGCTTTGGATCAGGCTGGTCGCTCATAATCTTGATCACCTGAGATGCCCGCCGGATGATCGAGGTGATGAAGATATCCGGCACAAAGCCCACGGCGAACGAGAGAAGAATGACAGAAAGATTTGCGCCGTACTCAGGCAGAATGTGACGGATCGTGCCGGCGATGAAGCAGGCGGCGAGCAAGCGTGCTGCATAGTAGTAAAACGAAATTGGGTAGATATCGTTGTTGTTGATACGATCAAGAAGCCGCCAGTTCGTGTAGATGTAGGCGCCAATAAATCCAAAGCAGCCCGCGACAAAAGTGCCGCGCTGGTAGCTCACGATAGAAGCCGGGTCCGTTTCCGAGAGAATGTGGAATCCGCCAAGTATCACGCTTGGTTTTTGAAAATACGCCGGTTCGAAATAGGCGGCCGTCGTCATGAGCCAGCAGAAGATGGTGACGAACGCGAACGTCAGCATTGGCAGGGTGTAGTACTTATCGAGCGTCGCCGGATTAATTGACTTCAGCGTGTTGTACGCAATCTTGAAATGGGACGTGTTCGAGACGAGCCGATCCTGGAGAGTGTCCAACTTCGCTATCTGTCGCTGCAACGAGATCGTCTGCACGTAACAGATGAGTAACGGCAGCGCCGTCAGCATCATGGCCATAACGATCGAGATGGCCGGTAGCAGATATGAATTCTCTTTGGTCAGGGCGACGTAGGTCGCGAGCCCTGCCCCGACAACGACAACGAATAAGAGAAAAGAAATTAGGCGATGCCCCATAGCCCCACCTACAAAACTCGTAGTCGAAACGCGGTCGAAAATCTTTAGCCGAAGACATCCTGGAATCATCGGCCTAGTCTCTGGCCGACGAGCGCCACTCTACTCTGGGTGCAAGGAATTGAAAGGAAAAACCATACAACAAATGGACGGCGGCAAGCCCAACACGAGGCTGTAACCAGAGGGCAGCGATACCTTTTCGGCTGCTGCTTGCATAACCAACATATCCCGCTGGCTGGCTTATCATCGAGGTATGAATCATTCACAAGTCTGAAATCAGGACACTTTCTCCAGCTCGTATAGGTGAACGATGCAGGGGGCGTCCGGCAGAGCGCGGCCGTCACCTCCGACAATCCACTCCACGCCGGCCCGGTTTTTATCTATCCAGAGTACCTTGCCCAAGCGCTCATCGGACTGATGACGACGAAGGCGCGCCCAGTCTCCAACAGCGGGCGAATTCGGTGGGCTCGCCGTTCTATTGACCTTCTCGCGAAAGAGACGCAGGGCCGCGTGGTATACCCGCACCACCCAATGTGAGGCCATCACCGTACGTACCCTGGACGAAAATCGGAGGACGGCATCGGCGATCGAGCAGACTTAAACATCTCTATTCATTTGCCTATCAGACGGCCGCTGAAGCAAGACAACAAACTGCGCCAATGAGAAATACTCGTTGTTCGAACAACCAGTTGATGATGACGCAAGTTCGGCGACTCTGGCGTCATACGTGAAGAAGGGCCAGTCCCATTTGAGATAGGAGCATAGGTAGTGAAGGACCTGATGGCTGGTGCTTGCCATCGATCGCGTTAACTCTACCATCCGACGGTGGTCTGTAATAAGTGACGCCCGATACCGGTGTGGCGCAATCGCTGAAAATGCCCTCTGTGTCTCGCGGCATGACGCACGAAGCGTGCTCGCAACTTATGATTGGCGGCGGCCGCGGCCACCGCGCGGGCTACACCCTTGTATTGCCAGCACGCTCAATTCTAAAGCTCGGATCGCCTCTCGCGGCTTGCTCACCTGTCGATTTTCGTCGCGCGAAAAGGCTGCGCATTGTCCCAAACGGACGCAGAATTTCGGAATTGAAGGCCTCAAGTCAGAGAACTTCGGCTGTTAGAAGGGATTAATATTTTCAAAGACGGGGACGAAAAATTGCGTGCAGAGTCTTAAAAGGAGATCCAAAAAAACAAATCGGATGGACCCGCTGCTATCCTGATGTGATAGTGCGATTTCGTATTCGCGTGATGGTTGTCTCTACACTTTCTATGAGGCAATCCAACCGAGTTCGAGCGTAGGATTCCTGATGCGCATGGTTTCTTGGTGACCTATGGGTCGACAGAGGGCTTTGGGCGCCGACCGCGTTTGAAGGTGACGGCCAAGTATGAAGACACCCACCAAGGTGGCCCGATAGGTCTGTACGGAGCGGACCAACAGGGATGAATCCTACCTGCGTGCGTGCCGAACTGAGTCATAATGGTTCGATCTCTGCCGTTACTCGCAAAGACGGTTCGAATCGCATGTTCGATTGCGAGAGTCCGAGCGATCCACGCTTCGATTGATAGTCATCCGCACTTCGCCAAAGTGCCTTTCGCGGTCAACTCGCTCCTGCAATTTGCAGCTGAATCTCGATGAAATAGTGTTCCGCGAACATCCCAAATGGGACTGTCCTTTGCGGCGCATTTCACTAAAACTTGATTCAATTTACCGACATTGATGTCGCGTTCAACCATGTGAAGTTCGGAGGAGGCGTTGGGTTCAAATGCTTGATGCTCGTCAGGGAAGGATGCCCGCTTACCAGATGGCCATGATCCCTCAGGAGCACTCAAGCGTCCTCGCTGCGCTCGACTTGATAAACTGTCCCGCTATTTTGCTCGATCGAAACGGCTCAGTCTTGGCTGTGAGCGGTAAGGCCTCAAAAGCCTTTGACAGCGAGTTCTCCGTACGTGGGCGGCGGATTTATGTAGCAGACCAACAATCTCGAATTAAGCTGGAAGAGTTGCTGGATCGCGCCCGCATGATCTCTGGCAAGCAAGCACCATCAGTTTCGCATCTCGCGGTCAATCGCATCAGTCGTCGTCCGGTCGTGATGGAAGCTATCCCACGAAGTGCGGGATGCAGCAGTCTACCTTGTGATGTGAGTGTTCTTCTTCTCCTGACGGACTTGGATGAAGTCCCTGTCATTTCACAGGCATCTCTCATGGAAGTCTTTGGTTTGACACCCGTTCAAGCGCAACTCGCATCGTTGCTGGTAAGGGGAAAGTCGTTGGAGGAAATCGCCCGAGAAATGAACATTTCCCCGGGAACAGCTAGAAATCATATTAAGGCTGTATTCGCGCGGACCGCGACGCGACGTCAGGGCGAGTTGATCTCGCTGCTATTGCGGCTGCGATACGTGAGACTTTAGCCTCAGTGCGCGTTGAGGGATACACATTCGCTCGTGAAGACGAAGATCGGTTGCATGACATCGCCATACATTGGAGATCGAAAACGGCGTCATCTGGGTCTACGGCTCGAATACGAAACGTCCGATGCGGACACTATCACAAGCTGAGTCTAAGCACCCTCCAAAGAGGCGCGCGTTGTTGGTGGAGCACACGTTGAAAATGCAGTACGCTGAGTTGCTGAGACTTAGGATCAAGGTGCTGCGCTTGATGCTAGTCAGGGTACGCAATGGAGAACTCATTGTGCAGTACATGGGGTCAAAAACGGGCTGAAGCTCGTCTAGATCAGAGATCCGGTTGGGGTTGCCAGCTCTCGGCGTCGTTCACTTGGCGGATCTTATTAGGTTCTACCAATCAGCTGACGGACGATTCTGGTCCGACACAATTGCGCGGAACAGTTCTCAGTTGCATGGAAAAACATAGATCTTCGTACAGACGTCGAGTTTTCAAATCGGGAGCCATCGAGTTCTCAGGTAGCACTTTGCCCTGCCTGGTCCGCAACATTTCAGAAACGGGCGCTGCTTTCGAAATCACGAGCCCTTTTTGGTTTCCAGACACCTTCGCGTTAGTTATTCAGAGTGACCGTCTTCGCCGGGATTGCCGCATAGTTTGGCGGAAAGATAGACAGATCGGCGTCGCATTTGTTGATTCTCATTCCCCGTGAAGGCGCGCGGTCTTGCGCGCGGGGTCTAGCGAGACAACACATTGATCTCGCCGGTATCCTGCCCCTATTTTGTTCTATCTCAAATGGGACTGGCGCTTCTGTGGACCTACGGTCACAATCGTTGAGATCTTGAGTGGCTTGTCCTTGCGGGGGCAGATCGCGATCGGAACCCTTGCTATGAGGGAGCATCGGGCGCCAGATGGCCGGTCTCGGTTTTAACGCCGCCTCACTATAGCGGTTATTCTGCACTTGGAGAGGCCATGACTATTCGTTCGAATAGCGTGAGTCCCGTTGCTAGGCCGCGTGCGATTGAAATGCGCGTGACTCCCAGTTCAGCGTTGAAGTATTCGTTTCACTGGCACAGGATCTTTGCGCTTACGATTAACTTGGCGTTGTGGGGCGGCATAGCCTGGCTGATCTGGAAGTTTGCTTGACATTCGGCGCTGGCGCGAGTGGTTGGCTGACTGTTAAGTGAGGCCTGGATCTGAGCGCGTGTGACGAGGAGGCAATGCTCTCTCTCATTCGCTGAAGCCGAGATGACACAGCCCAGCTCAGAAGCGTGGTGGTGAGTTCCTCTTAGACAGGGTTCGTTATGATACCAGCAAGCAGCAATCACCCTGAAGGATCAGCACTGACAGAGGGGCAGCGTGAGCTCGCGCATTGTAAGCAAGAGAATGCGCGCCTCAGACAGCTGGTTGTGCAGCTCTCTGAAATTGTACTACGCAATGTCACGGACACCTCCGAGAGCCGAAAATCGGAACGACCGTGAGGCTCTCAGCGCAGCCGAATCGCAAGCCGCTGAGAAGCGAATGTTGCATATAGCACGCTGGTCGCGAGCAGCGTGGCTCCCTGCTCGGGGGGCAGGGGAGCGGGCCCCGCCTTCTGCACGAGGGCGGGGCTCCTAATTTGAACCGGAACTCACTGAACGCCGAGAACGGTTGCATCGTCCGTTCGAATTTCCGCGAAATCGGCCGCTTTCGCCCGATACTAGGTTCGTAGCCTTTCAACCTACGTCTCTAAGAGCGTAAGAGTCTGAGTCCACCGCGCGGCTCACGTTTTTTTCTCTCGTGCGGAGAGGAAAAAAATGGCCTGCGTGTCGCGTCTGACACCCCAATCGGTCCCCGCCCCATTCGGCAAAGTTTCGGATCTCCCCGAGGGGTCCGGAACTGTCGGCCTTCAACCGTGGCGCCGACCGCGAGCGCGGCGCTGTGGTGCGTTATTTCGTCCAGCGGGGCTGTCCGAGTGCCGGGCACGGGCGTTTGGGCGCATCGGCGGGGCTCCTAGCGAGTATCTGGCGGGCGGTAATTCCGGAAGGCGGAGCAGCGCAAACTCCGGCGGGCGATATCAAGAGGTCCAAATCCGCCAGGCTGGCGGATTAGCCTTCTTCCGTGGCCCTTTATCAGCGGAAAACGTCGGCTACGACTTTCATTACTTTTTCCTGGATTAGATCCTTCGTAATCTGAGATAATGTTGCTTGACCGGCTGGGCCGGCGTGTCCACCACGCCCTGGCGACATTGTGCATTCGTGAAACCAAACGTTCTGCTGCCCCTTCTCGCAAATTGCCGAGAAGCCGGGATTCTCATGGACGGGAAAGCGGCGCTCACCCAGGAATATCGTCAACCTGATTGACGCCGGCACCGAACGACTTCGGCCATCTGGCGAAGGCTTATCGTCTTCGGTTGAGATCTCGTAGCTGTAGCCCTTGCCTTTCACGTAACCGCCGATCTCCTCCATCGCCGGGCGAATGATGGTGTCCCTTGCTTCGATGAACTCGCGCAAGAAAACCTCTTCCTTGGTTTCTGCCGCCTGCTTAGCTTTGGCGGCCAGTCGCTTTGAAGCTTCATGCTTCTCAAACGCGGCATCGAGCTTGGATTTGATGTCGTCCTTCATGTCCTGTCCCCCATGCGGTACTTTTGTCGTCGTGGTCTCTCGATCGAGGTTGATTCGCGAACGATGAGGATGGCATTGGCAAACCAGCGCCGGGTTAACGGCCGCTCTTATGCACAGGGATCACTTTGGACGGCGGTGATGACACGGACCCGGGCGGCCTATTCGTCACCGAAAAGGAACGGCAAGAACGTGCCGACGGGGCAAAGGCTAGCTCTGCCGCCTTTGTCAACCTGTGTAATTTCACAGGTGCGAAAGCCCGACCTTGAGGGGTAAGACTTCGACCAGGCTGATCCCGCACGATGGTGGCGCGCACACTGTCTGACACAGCCTGATTGGCCGCCTAGCCGGGCACTAAATGGGTGTGTGGCACCCAGCTTGTCTTCCTCCCGGGCATCGTTCTGTCGAGCTCGCGCGGTAACGAATTCTTCCCGCATGTGAGCTAGGAGAATCGTTTTCTCCCCCGCTTATGAACGGCTTCCACAGACATGACCATGACCACGTACAATGCCCTCGTCTGCGAATGCGGCCATCGAGGGCGCCTTGGGTGCAGGGAAAATGATGCGCCTTTCAGCGGGCTCTGGGAGGCGTATACCCTCGATGGCTTCGAAGGGCATGCGCTGACAATCACAAGCTACAAGGACCTCCCAGAGGATCCGCTGGCCGCAGTGAAACCACGATGTCCAAGCTGTGGGCAGACCGGCAAGGTAACGTTTGCCCCTAAAGCGTGAAGGCAACGCATCTTGGCCGAAATGCCGAAGCCATTACGCCCTGCGGAGATCCGTTTCCGAGTTGATCCCGGCGACGTTCCGCCGGAGAAGGCGGCGCGCCAGCTGCATTTGACGCTCGAGCAGTTCAATGAGCTTCTGCCGAAACTGCAGGCCCGCGGCTTTCCACGGGCAGATCCCGACACCGGCATGTTCGATCTGGACGAGATCGATCGGTGGCGGGCCAAGCGGCATACTTCAGTGGAGTCGCCGGCGCCCCCAACTGCGGAGCCCGAGCTCGATATGGGCGAGCGCTTCATAATTGCGATGCGGCGAAAGGCAAGGGCCCGCCGGATACGGCGCAAGACCAAGGGCTGATATTGCGCCCAGCCTGTCTCATTTGATCTTCGGGCGCTTTGGCCTCTTCGTATCGGCCTTCATCGCTTCGCCTTGAGCCCTATCTCGACAAGTCGCCGGATCGCCGTTGCCAGGGGAGGATCATCCTCCTGCTTGCCGGCCCAGTGCCTGATCTCGTCTTGCAATTCTTCGGACATGCGGACGCCGACCATCGGGTCCTTTCCCGTGGCAGGACGACCGCGAGGTTTTTTAGGACTATCCTTAATTGACTTGGCCATGTTTTGGGATTATCACAAAAGCAAGCCGGGCGGAAGCAGCAACTTCCGTCCCGGCTCTAACCCGCAACATGGAGATACCCATGCCGCAAGCTGATGCCAACCATAGCACGACTGCGCCTACGACCAGGCTCACTTACGAGACCTATTCACAGGCGCCGGGATACCGTGATCTCACACTCAAACTCACCGACCCGAAAACCGGGAAAGAGTACGATTTAGATTTGCGCCCTGCCGACGTACAACGCGTGATCTGGGCTTGCGCCGAGGTCGCGAAGCAAATCGGCGATTTGCCCCCGATCGACTGGGAAGCCTACAGGTCACAGATTTTCTGGCCCACCATCACGCCTTGGAAGGTTGGCGAGTCCGCACCGCAGCGGCATGGCTGACCGGGCGCCGATCGCCGGCGCGTCCTATTTCTTTCACCCCAAATTAGAGCTCCAGGAATACGTAGAAAATGAAAGCCAACAACGTGAGACGACTCGTGCCAGCGGAAAAGTGCGAGATCTCAAAGATCGCCAACCGGGTCGACGGCCTTTGGCGCGAACACGTTTCTCTGAACGGCCTTCCAAACCATGTGCTTCACATCAAGGATGCGCTGGTGAGAACTGATCATTCGAGCGCCCATTTTGGCGCGCCTCGATTGGGTGAGATTGCATCCACCGGCGATCGGTTCTTTCTGAAAGGTCTCATGGGAAAGAGGGACACGAAGACTGTCTACCTTGACACCGGCAAGTTCGAAGTGGCGAAGGATGCCAACGCCGCGCGCGTAGCTTTTTCGAAGTGGAGCGCCGGCACTTTGATTGATGGTCGCTGGTCTGAATTCTTTTCATTCCAAGGGCGACAATGACCAGCCGCCCTTCCACGATCCCGCTGGGATCCTGGCCGCGCCGAATGGCCGCGGACCTCGCTGCGGGCTACGTCGACGAAAGAACGGTCGAGGCCTTACTTAAGCGGGTTGGGACGGAATACCCCCAGCCGCGTGTTTCTGAGGGCCGCCGGCGCCTGTGGCTGATCGACGACCTAGACCAGGCGATCGCGCCAGAACACGCTTACGGTGACCTCGCAGACGAGTTCTGATCACCGATGACTGTGCGGAAAATGGTCAATCTACTCTGCGGCGACCGACAGCATATGTCAGCCGAGAGACCGGGGCTGCGGAATTGCAGGTTTCTCCGGATACGTGGGACGAATGGGTAAAGGATGGGCGCCTGCCGCCGCCGTGCGACACGTTCCCTGAAGGCACGCCACGCTGGCGCTGGGAAGACGTCGACCGTAAACTCTCCGGCCGCAAAGCGGAGGCCGAGGCGGATGATACCGACGCCTTCATGAGAGGGGTGGCCCATTATGCCAAGACGAAGGGACGCCGGCGTCACCGGCGTCGCTTGAGTGGCGACTAAGCCGGCGAGGGGTCAGAAAGCGCCCTAACGATCGCGGCAATCATCCGATCTTCCGTCGTCGGGCTCGGAAGTCTTTCGATCCGCCCGGACCACGGGCCGAAGACTAGTGCAGTGGCCAAGGCCTGCAAGCCGCGCAACGTTGCTGGCTTGATATCGAGCATTCGCTCGCACACCGCGTTCTGCTCTTCCTGGATTCTGTCGAGAGCCTCCTCGGCTGCCTCGAGGGCGCTTTGCTCCTCCGCGCCAGCACTGGCAGCCTGGGATTTGTCGAGAGCCGCGATGAGATGCCGATCAGACTCGAATGCTCGGTCGAAAGCCGAAGGCAGCGCAGCGCCGATATCCTTGACGCGATTGGCCAGCGCGAGGAGCTCGGCGTCACGCTTAGTGGCGGATGGGCTCTGCAATAGACTAACGATCTCCCGCAGATCATTTTTCGTTGCCTCGTCGCGGGTGTTCTGAATTGCGCGGTTCAGCCGTTCCACCACCGCGCCTGTTTTTGCAAGGTCCATCATTTTCAGATTCTCATCGCCCTGTCGAAAACAATCAGAGGATCATGGTCTTCCGGCATGTAGCGCTCGGCGGTGTCTCGCTCGGCGAGCACCCGCATGACACATCTGGCCGAGAAGAGCAGGCACTTAACCCGATGCAGAATTTCCCCTTCATCCTGCTGGGAGTGCTCGTTCATGTCGAGATTCTGGACGCAGTCATAGGCGAGGCTGAGCTGAAAGAGCGCACCTTCGATCGACATTGCCCGCTTGGTGCTCGCGATCTCGTTCAAGGCCTCAGATGCCGCAAACAGTCGCCCCATAAGCTGTTCCTGAAAGGACTTAGGCTTGCCCTCGCCAAGACTTTCAATCCGATCAGGTTGATCGTCATTGCCCGAAAAGACGAAAGCTGCCTGCCATCCGCCGGCATCAACAGCGGAAATAGCAAACGCGTTTTGACCATCGAAATTACCGAAACACCACTGCCCCGGAGGAACCTTGGAAAACTCTAACGGCATAGCAATCGATTCAACAATCATCGTATTCATCCAGTTCTACGGGCTTCCGCCATGTGCCTACGCGCCACTCGCTGCCTTGGGCTTACGCGCCAGCTGCGCTTTAGGTGACGCCGGAGCCGGAGCAGGCGGAGCTTCGAGGCTGCTCTTGAGCTCGAGTAAAGTGGCCTGGGTCCGATCGACGCCTTCGCCGGCG
>Ga0099823_1004548_pt1 | contig 13599 bp, 6 predicted proteins | sample CowpearedBW_FD_76831 | JGI IMG/M metagenome (GOLD analysis project Ga0099823, IMG submission 76831) | Root nodule microbial communities of legume samples collected from California, USA - Cow pea red BW | ecosystem: Host-associated > Plants > Roots > Nodule | place: USA: California | collected... | reverse complement strand
TTTTGTATTCTTCACATTTTTTCTATACTCAATGCTTCACTACTCCCATTTCACCTTTTTTTTTTCATCGTCATATAATATTTTTCTTAAATATTTAGGCTTTTACTAATTTCGAAACTCTATGTTCTCCACTTTGACAAAATAATTATTTGTGTGAAAGGGGAATACAAACCAATTTAAGCTTGTCCTTTGAATGTTATTTTTATTGAACATATACACTTTGTTTATGTTATTGTTTATACACTTGCTATATTTAATTTGGGAAAAAAACATTATGTTTCAATTGTTTAAAAGGGACCTCACGATTGTGTTGTTGGTGTTAAAAACTTTTGGGTGTGACATTTTTTACGCATATTACAAAACGATTCTCCTTTTGCTCTATATTAATTAATTATGAAAGTGTAAATTTTTCTTTTAAATTTTCTCATCATTTTTTGAAGGTGTTTTAAAATTTAGCACAACTAAAGAGTATTTAAGTTCAGTTCAGTTTGGTTAGGTTCAGTTCGGTCCGATCTGGTTCGGTTTGGTTCGGTTCGGTTCAGATATCGGTTTTGTGCGGTTCAGTGTGGTTCGGTTCGGTTCAGTGCAGTTCGTTTTGGTTCAGTGCGATTCGATTCGGTTCAGTGCGATTCGATTCGATTTAGTCTGGTTCGATTCGGTTCAGTGCGGTTTGATTCGATTTAGTGCGGTTCAGTTCGGTTTAGTGCAGTTTGATTTTGTCTTGTCCAGATCGGTTTGATTCGGTTCAGTACAGTTCGGTTCGGTCTGATCCAATTTGGTTCACTTCAGTTTAATAAAAAATATATAATAAATTTTTAAAATAACTTTTAAATATAAAATTAAAAAAATAAAATATACACAAAAGAGAGGTTTTAAGACTAAAAATAAAAAAAATCGTTGTTACGTCGAAACTTTTCTTTATGACCCAAAATTTTAAGTCCCTCTACCCACAGTACAGCCCAGTCTACAGCAATGATCGGTTAGTCAAAATGGTTTCGGTTCAATTGCTAAAATGTCTAAAGTTTTATCATAATAAATACTTCTACACAATGAATTTCAACATTCCTTTATTAGTTATATTTTTTAATTATTTTGATTTTTTTCTTTTACAGAAATACTTAACTGTACTACTTTTCCGTCAGCAAAAAGTTTCAACCTTTGAAATTATTAATTAGTTTTATAAATTGTCAACCACAAAATGCTTTTCTCCACATAGGGGACCACGATTATTTAGAACTTTATACGAAAAAAATTCCGAGAAAAAACGGAGAGATAAAATTATTTTTTATAAATTAAAATTGATGTTTTTTAATAAATTAACATTACTTTATGCATATAATTTAATTTGTAAATACTTATTCATATACCTTTTCAAAATTTTATTTTGATATGTGTATAAGTTAATATTAAATTACAAAAATAATGATTTCTCGAATGTTTTTCACCCAAAAATTCATTCAACCAGAGTTTATATATAGTCGAACAAAGTTTTAAGACTTTTTATCACTTTTGTTCTCGTTATCTCCTAAATCCCTCCTTGTTGATACGTTAAGTATTTGTTATTATAATTCGATTATGAATTCTTAAAAATCAATATAGTGTAGAAAATATTTAAAAATACTTATTATTTTCAACATAAATAAAAAAAATTAAATAGTCAATAAATAAAAAACAAAATGTAATAGAACCTATATTTACAAGGGAATGGAAACCTAATTAAACCTACATTACATTTACAACATTAAAAAGAAAAAATCTCTTCAACTCATAATATGTAAAGAAGAAAGTTCTTAGTGAATCACGCATCTTAGCTAATCTGATTGACTAGACTGACTTGAACATAAAAGAAAAAAAAAAGTAGCAAAAATTTGTGGCACGTGAGAGACCAACGAAGGAGACATCAATAATCAGCGTTATTTGTATAGAAGTCTCTTTCATAGTCCCTGCATGTGTGACTTCTTCACTATTGTTTTTCACAGTAAGCAAGTTGATGATTTTGTTTTTCCAAGTTGCGTGCTATTTGACTCAGACCCCGAAGTTTCAACTCCCCAGTCTCTTTAGACTGCATTTCCGTCTTTTTTTTGCTATCTCTCTGCATACATTTCAAATAACGCTTTTGGCAGTGTCAAATTAGGCCCCACCATGCAACCATAATGGCCACATATCGCAACTCTATATAACACCCAATCCACATGCAATAAATCTCAATCTCCAAACACCTCACAACACAGTATACTGTAAATTGGGAACACTCTTCTTCTTCTTCTTCTTCTTCTTCTTCTTGTTGTTGTGATGGGTGAAGCTCCGAAGATAGTGCAAATCGAAACCAGGTACGTGGAAACCGATGCTATCAACTTCAGAGACGTGGTTCAGAGCCTCACGGGAAAGAACTCCTCCACAGATTGGATAGGGCGAAATGTTAAATCTGCTGCTGAGTCATGCTCAAAAGGAGGAATCGCTGAGTCAAAGGAAATAGGAGCTGTTGCTGCTGCTGCTGCTGCTGGAACAAATGAAACTCTCTTCAATAACATCTCCTTCAAAGACTTTGATGGGTTCATGTTGCCTCCCACCGAGTTGATGCCATGGTCATACTCATATTAAGATCGCATATCATCATTCTTTTGGCCTTTCTTTTACCATCACACAATTCAATTCATATTATATTAGTCTATGAGATGTTTTAGTTCATAACGAAAATCATTTGGCCACTGATTTTATCCGATATATATATATGTATGTGTCTGTCACTAAACTCTGATTTTTCTTATTTACTTGTGTTTGTTACAAGTATATATGAATGGGGTATTGCAGAATTTTTTTGACAGATTTTACCTATTCTTCGTAAGCAATCATGATTCAGTTAGATAGAATTATAGTAAGAAAAATTTCCATACAAAAATTTTGTAATCTAATATGTGTATATGTACTTAAACTTTGAATCTGATTCGTACTTTCCGTTTAAATTTTATCTAGCTACGTGAGTTACTGCACGCGTTTAGTAGCTATTGCGAACTTTGCTTACAATGAAAGGGAACCTTAATTACGGACGATTCATACATGTATATATTGCTTGTTATTTATCTAATATTAACGATCTTTTTTTGTTTAAGAAAAAAAAAAATCTCTGTCTAAAATCTTAAACTTAACTATCGTAAGTCTATATAATTACAGATAAATATATTGGTCTATTAAAATCATTATTATAGAACAAAACTTTATTTCAACCTTCAGATTATATCATTTTTTTCAATGCTGAAGTCAGATTCGTAAAAAAAAGAAAGAACTGTCATTAGGAAATAAAGATGACCTAATTATATTAAGAATATTTCTTAAAAGCTTTTCAAGTCAAAATGTCAGCATAAAGGGTTTAGCCAATCCGCCGGCAAATGTGATTGTCCAACCACGTTGTCTGGTTTGGATTTTTTGTTACTAAATTTGCGATTTGAACAAAATTCAACTTTAATATAATATACTAGAAATTTGAAGTATGTTGTTCTTGTGGTTTGAGTCCAAGACTCATTATCAGCGAGTTATGAATTTCAGTTTACAATTTATTAAAGAAGAATATTATATTGACTTATTTTCAACATGTTGACTGGACAAGTCCAAATAATCCAGGTTGGTCCATTTTGTCAGTTTTGTACAATAATTATTGAAGCTAAAGCATCAAACTAACAAATTTACTCCATTGTTGACACTTACATAGTTAAATATTTTTACAAGGTGTACCTGTTGAAGGAAGACTTGACAACATTCATTTTATGGACTTTAAGATTATGTATGTATTTTTTTATGTTATCTTAGACCCATTCCGTATTAGATTTTTATTATGAATGGTTTGATACTTGCACATGTATTCTTAATGTATTATTTTTCACACCGACAATGACAATCATTCTGATTTAGGTCATATAGGTGTTAATATCCACAATTGATATTTATCAGAAGGAAAAGTTGTTTCAAATTTGCAGTAAAAAAAAATGTTTATCTTTATATATAAAAAAATTAGAGATGGTAAAATAAGTATCGGGATGATTTGATTTATCAGTCAAAAATTAGCATAGGTTAAAGTTTTTAATCCGTTGATCCGTTAATATTTTTTTTAAGATAAAAATTAAAATATCTTATATGTGCTTTAAAATATATACATATATTTTAAAAAACCAAACTTGAAAAGAATTAAAAAAATTTACATCAACTATTTAATTAAAAAGGTAAGTAGTGAACTTAAGAGAAAAGGGGTAAGGGTGAGAATAAAACTTCAGAGGTGAGTGCCGACCCAAGTTCAAGCTCCACTGAGTCTATGGGTTGGGCTTAAGAATCCTTTTAATGAAGTCAAGAAGCCCAAATCGTACTGTAGAGAAAGCTGTAATTTGATTGAGCCCAAATGCAAGGGTCCAGCAATTGTATTAATTCGGCCCAAGGTATTCGTGATTATAACAATACATACTTTCGGAATTGGGATCATTGGATGTGAAAAAAAAGGAAGGCGAAAATTCTCTTGACCAATAATTAATTTCTCAGCAATAAATAGGTTTTCGGTATATTTAACCAAATAAAAGGGTACTTGGGTTATTTAGGTAAATAAAAAAAACGGTATACGAAAAAAAAAAAGTCCGGAGGAAGTGAGCGAGAGGAAAAAATAATTAAAATTAGCACATTTTTATATTGTCGACATTAAAAGAAGCAAAAATAATAATAATAATAATAAAAAGGAAAGAGAAAACTTGAGTTCTTTCTGTTTTGCTTACTCTTGAATAAAAAGAAGTATTTAGTATACAAATATTTTCTCTCGTAAAAGATAAAATATAATTATCCATTTTGTGTGAGATGTAATACAAAAATTATGAAAATTTTCTTCTTATCATGAAATCTTCCCTTTGAAGAGAAGACGGCAATTACATATTTTTCGTCAATAAATACAAAACAAAGTATATATAGTTTTATAATACTCCAATCCCTCATTTTCCGTGCTTGTAATTGGTGCCAAACATCTTGAATCATTAACTTTTTTTAATCAAGTTACGTTTAAGGAAGCATTAATTTAAGAATTAAATTAGGTGCAATAATGTTATTTAATTTAGGACAATGGTTATTAAGCAAAATATCGATTTTTGAAAAAAAAAATCATGGAAATATAGCACCAAGCTTTATCCCTAGATTAAGAGATAATAAATTGAAATGAATGGCTTTTGTAACATAGGGCGTGACTTAAGTTGTCTTTGTGCAAACACAAACATGTGATGTGCTTTAAAACTATCTTTTTAGTATGCCTATAACACACCCACCATACCCCTCTACCTTTGCAACAAATATTAAATTGTCCTTCAACAAAAGCCATGATCTTTACAAAAAAAAATAACCACTTTCAATATTCTCCTACACATGCATATTCATATTCCATTACATGCATCAAGGAAAAAAAAAAGGTACCACTCATGATCAACAAACAAACAAATTATTTAATACAACTTGAATATATTTTTGAGTAAAATAAAGTTAATTGACAAATTACTTAATTTTACACGAACAAAAACAATATATATTTTCAAAGAGTTTTCCAATCAAATATGACAACAACAATTTTTGTGTGAAGGGAGAGTAGTTTCAGGGTCAAAGTTTGTTGACATTTTTTTTATATTAATTTAGAAATCCTTAAACATCAAGTATCCATGAAATTTTAGTTAATTTTGATAAAGAGAAGGTAGGTGCTTTATATGAAAGGAGCTTTAGAGCACGTAAGCCTTTCTTTTTTTTATCTTTTTGTAACAGTGAGATCACATGCAATGCAAGTTATGGCTAGTGGCTGGGGTGATGCCATTCGTAAGTAAAGTGCATTTTTTCACAGCAACTTTTCCACTCTTCCTCATCAACACTGAATGTACACAATAAAGTGTGGTGGGAAAAACCATGGCTATGGATCCATTCACATAAGCTATGGTTGATAATTCTCATAACTGATCAACTTTCTAGTAGTAATCTCGTAAACACTTTCACTATTATAGGAATGCAGAACCCTTTTCAGTTGAGTATTTGTTGAAAGTTCTTTGAACTAGTGGTGAAATTGTGATAAGATGATATTATCTGCTTAAATCTTGTTATCAATTTTAATATGTTACGTCAGTGATATATTTATCTGATATTTTAAACACGTTTTTTGATAATATTTAAATTATTTATATTATTTTGACAATTATGTAATTCTAAAATTGAAAGGCTAAAATAAATTAAATTTTAAAAAAAATCACTTAAAATTAAGGATAAAAAATATATTTAATCATAAATTTTATTACAAAATGATTTTGTATTAATATCAAACTAACATATTTAAATGTAAGCTTAAGCTGATGAATAAGATATTTATGAGGGTTTATGTTCTGTAGTTATCCGTTGTTAATATGGTTAGGCTGATTAAACTACAAATGGTATCACTTGACACCACAAAATAGAAAAGAAGTTTTGCCACGTTACCTTGGATTACACACAACGCAATTGGATGGAAAGTCTAAAGCATGCAGAAAAGAAACATTTACTATGTTAAATAATTTGAAAGATTAGTAAAATATAATAACTACCACATATATTGGAAGACTTTTAGTTTAGTTCAATCTTTTTAACTTCTATTGGTCCCGTTGTCATTAAATACAAAATCTTTAGATCAAAGAGTTCAAATGAAAAAGTTAACAGAAATCAATCATCAGAATAATATTCCTAGATACAGAGATGATTTTTATTTTCGAATATTGATGTTTTTTTTAATTTAACAATTTAATTATTAAATATAAGTAGAGTTGTTTTATTAGAAAGATGCAATGAAACTCTCATCGGTACTTTTTGCACTTACTTTTTGTTTTTGGTTGGATTTGGAATGATAAACTTCTGCGTTAATTTTGAGAATTTCAGTGGATTTTTTAGTTATTTAATTCTTATAATTTTCACCTAAAATTGTCTTCAACTACTTGACATATATTATCTAATAATCTGTATACAGGATAAGATACAAACAGTGAAAAGTATTCATTTTCAGATAATTGAGATGCGATCTCTAAGTTTTAGGACCATGTCTGGTCGCGGATATTAATTCGCAGTCCGAAAACAAGTCGCTCAAACTCATATAATATCACGGCCTATTTGTTGAATTGTTCCACATTTTCAACTATTTTAATTTATACCTTTGCCTTTTTATTCCATTAGGATAATTTTTTTATTTCTTTATGATACAAAGAATTAATGTTTGTTAAAATATTTTAGATGGACTTTTTAAAATTTTTTACAATATATTATTTTGGATGAATGTCTTATTTATAAGAAATAAGAAGTGATGACTAACGAGTGACTAACATGTTCTTTTGGAAGTGATGATAGAAGAAAGTAATTATGAGAATTTATTGAAAATTCAATTCTACTATCCATAGTGAAATTAGAAGATATTCATTCTCTTTATTTTAAAAGAACAACATAATAAAAATTAGTAACACAAATAATAATTTATTATGATTATAATAAAGATTTATTACTTATAAAATTACTATTAAAAAATACGTAAATAAATTATTTTTCACCTTATATATTAAATTTATTTTCATACAAAATATATTGTATTATTTATTTTTTATAAATAATTTTTTTATTAAAATTTTCAATCATTTCATAAAATTTATAAAAATAATTCTAAATCATTTATATACAATTTTATATTATAATAATTGGAACATTTTCATAATCTAACTTGTTTATCTGTTAAATTTTTTTTAACACGTTACATCGCTTAATTTAGTCAAAAATTTTAAAAACTTGCTCCTTCTAATTCTTTCTCTCAAAATAACACAACCTAATATTATAAATAAGTAAATGATAATGACGTGTTTGATTATAGCATTATTGGAGGTAACTGACTTTTGAAGAGAAAGAGTTTTCCCTCATTAATGAGGGAGGAATCTAGTCTATCGCATGCAAGTGGAATTCAAAGCTTGCTTTAGATCTAATCATTCCTAAGTTCTCTTTGCATTTCTAACGTTCTTGTTATGTTTTGTCTTTTAGCTTTAATTGATCTTGACAATTAGTCAAATTAGTTCGTCCAAATAACTAAAAAGCTTACAAATCCTGCACTTATGTAGTCCATGTGGATACCATACTTCACACAATATATTATTAAATCTCTTCATAAACTATACTTATCCTTAATATATCTTACACGTATCAGGGAACAATTAATTACAATATACTTTGCTTTACTTAAGGAGAGACTAATGAAAATGGTTTAAGTTTATAATGTCATGTCATACGAATCTTTATACCAAAAAATATCCAGGATCTTTTTTCTTATACAGACAAAAGCTGTAACAAGGATTAGGACTTTCTTCCGAATTACAAAACTATACAAACATAAACACACGTGCATATGTGCGCATCATATACTCAATCTTAACTTTTCTTAGGTTCTTACAATCACGTATATTTGAAAAATACTAAAAACACACTATTTAATACGTTTTGAATACATCATATTTCATCGGTTAAAGTACTGGAAATAACAGAATCCTATGACCTGCTGCCTCGGAGTTCATTTTTTCTGTCATTAAAGAAGTATCTGATAGCAAAACTCATGCATATACTTTTGAGTATGTAACACAGTATGTATTGGTTTATTGTATCCTTTGGTTTTTTCATGGAACAGGAAACGGATCCACAAGGCTAATTATTGCGATCTCTACAACAGAGGGGCAGAAAACTTTTTGCTAGGGTGGTTGTCTGATCCGAACAAGATTTTTTTGTGGAAGAGAACATGAACACTTGTTTTCATTTGATTAATTTGACCACCTATTTTGTCGAAATCGAACTCATTCAATGAAAAACAGAAGGAGGGCTCTCTGACCATGACTCCTAAAGCATTATATATGCATGTTACAGAAATCTATGGATGAACCCAGAAAAGTCCCAAACAACTCACCGACCAGACAAGGTTTTTCTAAGCAATGACACGCACATTTCCCACTACTTTCTGTTGATTTAGATCTAACATATTATGACACTTCAACCAGAAAATAAATAATGTACCTTCCACCTCATGTATACAGGTACGCTTCTCATTCTGTCCCCCTCCTTTTCAGCTCAAAGTTTTTTGGAAGGTATATATCATTTCATAAATAATACCAATTCACTCAAACCAGTACTTACTAATGCTAAATAATTATCGTTGTCTGACATATATAGTCCAAATTTTGTGCATGTGATCACTTACAAATTAAGTATCTAATCCCTTTCTCAATAAAATATATTTAGTATGATCCTATGTGTATATCAGAGATCCAAGGTTGTTTGTCTCCGACACTGGCATAATAAAAAAGATGTACACATAAATATACATTTGTTTAAAACAGAATCCGTTATGATTAAAGTCCTCTAAATTTCACCTTATCTGAATTTTTGGGAATATGCAATGACTTGCCATAAAGGCTCTAATATTTAACCAAGCAGTGGGATTTGTTTTGCTTTTGTCAGAAGAAAGTGGGTTAAATGGAAGTTGGCATGGGTTGGAAAGAGACAACCCAGGCGAAAAGAAATATGCATCATTAAGAATATATAAATAAGGAAACCAAGCCAAACCAGAAAAAGCCCCCAGGGTAATGGCAAATGCAATAGCAATACTACTAAGGCAAGCTAACTCAACCAAACACAAATCCTCTCATTTACCTTGTCTCTCTTTTCCTCCAAAATATTCAAACAAGAAAAGAAAGGAATTCCTCCCCCTTATAATAATACCTCTATATCTCTTCCACAATCCTAGACTCTCTTCCTTCCTCACAATGGCAACTTTCATCCGAAATTTCGCTATCAGCTATGCCTTTCTTGCAGTTTTCCTCTCAGCAGGTACCCTGTTTGCTCTATTTTTCTATACATCTTTCTGTTTTTGCATACCCTTTTGTGTACTTGTAATTATAATCGTTAGCTAATGATAACATTGAGTAATATTGCTGACATTTTTTGGTTGATTGTGCCATCATCACAGGTATTGGAGTTTTTGTAGGTGTTGAGTCTTTTGGAATCAACTATGGTCAAGTGGCTAACAATTTGCCACCACCAGACAAAGTCCTTGAACTGTTGAGCACCCTTAATCTCACAAAAACAAGAATCTACGATACCAATCCTCAGATTTTGAGTTCTTTTGCCAACTCAAACATTGAAATCATCGTGACAGTGGAAAACGAAATACTAAGCCAGTTGGATGATCCTCAACAAGCAGCTCAATGGGTGAACAGCCACATCATACCGTACCTACCAGAGACAAAGATCACAGGGGTTCAGGTTGGGAATGAGGTCTTCACTGATGATGACACCACTCTTATTCAGCACCTTGTGCCAGCGGTAGTGAACATTCACAATGCTCTATCTCAGTTAGGCTACTCAAACATCAAAGTTTCAACACCTAGTTCTCTGGCAGTGCTTGCTTCCTCGTACCCTCCTTCATCTGGTAGTTTCCAAAGTGAAATCTCTGGGATCATGTACCAGTTTTTGAGCTTCTTGTCAACCTCCAAGTCCCCCTTCTGGATCAATGCCTATCCCTACTTTGCTTACAAGGACAGTCCTAATGGGATTCCTTTGAACTATGTGTTGTTCAATCCCAATGCAGGAATGGTTGACCCTTACACCAATCTCCACTATGATAACATGCTTTATGCTATGGTGGATGCTGTTTCGTTTGCCATCGCTAAAATGGGCTTCAAGGGGATAGAGGTTAGGGTCTCCGAGACTGGTTGGCCATCCAAGGGAGACGCTGATGAGGTTGGTGCCACGCCAATGAATGCTGCAACTTACAACAGGAATTTACTGAGAAGGCAAATGGCAGGTGAAGGGACACCTTTGAATCCTAGAATGAGGTTGGACGTGTACTTGTTTGCGTTGTTTAATGAAGACTTGAAGCCTGGACCAACCTCGGAACGAAATTATGGTCTTTTTCGGCCCGATGAATCCATGACGTACAATGTTGGCTTGTCTGCTCTTGCAACCTCGTCAGCATCAACTTCCTCCTCCTCTTCTGTTTCTTTTGCTTCCTCTGCCGCTAGGGTTAAGGTAAAACTAAAACCTTTGATCATCAAGTTACTTAGCTTATAATACAATTTCAACCCAATTATTTGTATTGATAAATTTTGTTCCTTCTCTTTAACCATGAAACAGGTAGTAGCACCATGGAAATGCAAAAGCTTTGTGAACTGGATGCTTGTGTGTGTACTGATTTCAACCCTTTACGGGTGAAGAATATCCCTATGTGAAATTCATGTCACTATCCTCATTAAGTACAGTTGGGATTTTTCTTCCTTCAAGTGACCAAAGAGATTCACCCCTGAACAAAGGCATTATGGAATCTGAAGTTCGAAAGTTGAAGGTACTATTTTGAGGAAAATAGAGACCTACCAACACTCTGCAAACAATTGAGTAGCAAAACCAATGATAGAACACATGAGGAAAGGAATTGTGAAGGGTTGAAAATGGTGTAATTCTCAACGTCTTAATCAAGTGGCTATGCTTACGTTCACTTACACCACCATTAGTCAGTAGTCACATTCTAGCAACTAGCATGCATGTGGCGGTGACCAGAAACTGAACTTATTATTTTAGGTAGACAATGGACAAAAGCCATCTCATTCTTTCGATGCAAGATTATGTAGAAGAATAAATTCTAGTTTCAGTTTATTTGCTTTGATTATCAGATACCAAATATATGTTGTATGTCGCTTATGTAAAGTTTATTTCCCTTTTGTTTGCTTACTGGATACGACTATATTCCTTAAAATCACAAAGATCATAAAGCTCCCTATTTCATAAAATTTAAAACTATTCCAACGTCATCAATTCTTTTTTTTTTTTTGTTGTACAAAAGAGTTTTATGGTTTTATAATCATTCTTGAAATAACGTAAGATCAATCATTCATGAAGCAAGTTTCAATGGTTCTATGAAGAAAGAACTCTGTCATAGTTTTATCCTGAAAGATAACATGGCAAGTGAGAAGATAATCTATATATTATCATTATTTTTAACTATTAAACAGTGTAAGATAATCTATGTAAGTTTTCAACTTTACGTGAGCTTAGTATACAAGGCTACATAACCAAAAGTTAAAATTTCCTACTTTTTAATTTCATTGGTGAAAAGGTGAATAAATGACTGGTCCTGGAAGAAAAACTAGAGGCTACCCTTATTGGTTGCTAAGACGTGGAATTCATTCAGGACCCTTGAGTATTTATATTTATAGTATGTCCTGATATTATTATATTTGATGGGGGTACATTTTTAAAAGAGGTACATTTTTTAAGAATAACATGTCGTAAGATTATGATTCCTTCTCACTTTTTCCACTTTTGCAATCTTGAGAACGCTCTGTTATAAAGATTAATAACAAAATCTGTTCATAACCTTATTATAATACAGAAAGATAAGGCTTTGTTTGTTTCTATTATCTTCGAGAGGAGAGTGGGGCGGTTCTCCTTTATTCCCTCTGCCAAATAAGCCTCATCATAGGGTCATTCCCAAAGGTGCCTTTAAAAATAGTTTCTTTGTTGTTTAATTAATTTTCTTCTCTCTTTGGACCTTCTGTTTTCCTAGTCTTAAAGAGGGATAATCAAACCTCAGCCATATGAAAAAGCGATGCTCTTCGACATAAGCTAACGTGGTACACATGAAGCCCTCAAATTATGAATGCTGACCATTAAGTATATCTTCTTTTTTTTCTTTTGGGGCATGAAAAGGGACAATTTTCAAAGAATCCACCAAGAATATTTGTGTTGGAGTTGAACATTCTTATTTGAAACTGTATCTCGAAGACATGTGATGTGGCAACAGTTTTTGGGCTTTTAGTGAAATGATTAAAGTATAATAAGACGTATCCCCAAACAGGGGTCCCATGGAATTTAACTTCTGCATGTGAAGTGCTCGTCTATTATGGACCTGAAAAAAATGTGATACTTCTATTCTTAAGGCTATATACGCTATTTCAGAGTCTCTTTCTTTTGCCAGGTTGCTAACACACCCACTCATACCTCAATAATACTCAATAATAATCAAATCATTTTGTCTACTTTCTGTGTTCGGGATTTCTATTATTTGTGATATCTTCAACTGTAGTTTTACACAGCGCTAGATCAATCTATCACCTTTTTTGAACTTCTACATGGCAGTGCTCAAATATCAGGGGGCAATGGTGATAAATGTCATATTCATCTAAAAACTTGTAATGTGTAGTAGCTTTCAACATTGACTTAAAAGAAGATGGATAATGTGCAAACCTTTTTCCATTTTCCAAACTTATAAAAAATTTACACATAACCATGTTTTCAGCATCTCAAACACCTTTAATATATATACTTCAAGTGTCTCCATTGCCATTACTTTGGATACCCATAGAAAATAGCTTGTCACTGCCAAATTATCATGCATGTTTGTTTTTTTTTCTCCTTTTTATATTACTTTAACTGCTTTATTTTGTTATCTACGATGAAATACTTGAGCAATAATGAACTACTTACTAAAATACCATAGCGTTGAGTTCATATTTATATATATATATATATATATATATATATATATATATATTAAATTTTTTT
>Ga0099823_1004541_pt1 | contig 13610 bp, 9 predicted proteins | sample CowpearedBW_FD_76831 | JGI IMG/M metagenome (GOLD analysis project Ga0099823, IMG submission 76831) | Root nodule microbial communities of legume samples collected from California, USA - Cow pea red BW | ecosystem: Host-associated > Plants > Roots > Nodule | place: USA: California | collected... | reverse complement strand
ATGCAACCACAATAGAGAGATTGTTTTATCTAAACTATATATATTATGATATGCTAAAGAGATAAGGATAAGAGGAAGATGAAAAGTGAAACGGCATGCAGCTCCATTGATGGTGGAAAATAGCTTAACCGGAATCTTAAGACAGAGAAGGGAAAAACCATGACAAAATTACGTTCAACTTTAGACAACGATCTTCAAAAGCGATTTTGTGTTGAAAAACAGAAGCTTATTTTGAGAAACAGATGCGACTTTCTGGCCTGGAAAGTGCAAAAGAGGGAAAGAGGAATATTTGTAAATGTTTTTAGAAGATACTATGCAGAGTTAATTAAACATTTCATCTAAAGTACACTACATTGATAGTTACATACATATTTCATTTTCCAAATCCTTCTGAATTCGAATAATCGATCCTGCGGTTTAAATGGCTTCTGCAAAAGGATGACATTGACCATTTTGTGACCAAAAATGGTGATTTGTTTCGATGGCATATTCTGTTTGCTGCTTTTGTTGTTTAAACTAAACTTATTATCGTGTTGTTCCCTATGGGACACCATTCTCTCTCCGCTTATTTCACGGACAAACCAAACATGTTTCTCGGTTTCACAGCCACACTACTTATCACCACAAACTTTAAAGAAAACGATTGAGCTATGTAGTCCATAGCCCATAGCCCATAGCCCATAGGTACAGACTTTGAAGTTGAGCCCGTGAATATGAGCAAGTGTAGCCTTAAAGTTCAAAAGAGTTGGCTTGTTCCCTATATATTCCTACTTCAGTTAAATCCTGCTTACAACAAAATTATAGATTAAAGCCCAATTTTACTTTAAGTATAACTAGTGCTTCAGTAGTTAGTTTTAACTACATAATACCTGCTATTTTTAGATTTTGTAAAATTTATTTGAGTTTCTCTATTCCTCTTGCATTTATAGAAACTTTTCTTTTATAGGGAAATATGATTGAGTAGAACTAATGTCATATACCTTTGTAATGTACTCATACTTCGTAAATCTGGAGGAGGTAAACATTATTAATTTATTCAATCTAAAGTTCAAGAAAGATTTGTTACACAAAGAAAAAAACAAAAACAAAAAAGTAAAATAATTTAATGAAGAAAAAAGAGGGATTCATTCAGGACTGCTGATATTTCCACTTCTATACTATTATTTGCTGTTCTTCTATGTTTGGTATTTAATGAAGAAGCAGAATAACTTTGAGAACTGTAGCACAAATATCCAAATAGAAGTCCCTTGCAAAATTTCAAAATTATTCCATCAGGTACCCTAGAGCAATGAGTCTTCGATGCCGAGTTCTTGATGGGCCGAGAAAGAACCTTTCTTATTCATTTGAAAACATTTTGACAGTATGAAAGACAGAGATAGAGTTAGAATGAAACTATTAATGCGTTTTCCGCTTTAATTAGCACCGTTTTTTTTTTTTACTATATGGGTTTACATGGAAGACTAAGCATTACATAGATCAGAAGTGAAATTTATTTCATATTTAACGATTCCATTAAAATCTACGAACATGTCAAAACTAAAGTATAATAACCATTTATATATAATATCTAAAATATGAGAAAACTAAATAGTTAATTATTTATAATATATAATTATATTTTATTTTAAGATAAAATATAAAATCCATATGCTTCATTAAGTTATTACTTTAGTGAAGAATATTTTGTTCAACTCATACCTTAATTTTCTCCTGTTTTTTTCTTTTTCTTTTTATAATTATGAAAATAAGATGCGCGTGTTACAAATTCATCTTCTAGCACAACAAAAATATGGCAGAAACGATACAACCACTGATTTTGTAAACAATTAATTACATCAACCTTTCGATTTTGATTTCATCATTCGAATAATTTAGAAGCAATCACAAAAATTATCTACAATAAAGTTAGACAACTCTCTTAGCACGCATTGAAACCTTACATCAATTAAAGGTGAAACTAAATTAGAGTATATAAGTCAAAGCAAATCTCATTTTATAAATTGATTTTTGTAAAAATAAATTAAATTTAAATTCACCTTTTAATATCATAAATTTCTCAGAAAATGTATAAAAACCTCACGTCAGCATAGAATAGAATAGAAGTAAATTTTTTTATCTGTTTAAGAAAGTTTTGGATACTAAGACTATCATTAGACATCTCTTCAACTTTCATAACAATTTCAACTGTGTAACGCAGTTTACATAAACTATGTTCATACTTGAACAGCTAGAGTTCGTATTTTCCAAAATAGACGAACCATAACAATAGCTTTTCCTTAAAAATATTAGCATGATTGAAATAGATAGTAATATGTATAAGTAACACTGCTGCTACTCCCATTTCTACAATTCAGCGGAAAACAAAAAAAAAAATGTAAATGTGATAGGTGAAAGGAAAGAGAAGCTAATGTGAAAATTGCTTCCATATCTTAAATTTTCCATTCAAAATATTTTTAATTCACATTTTTACCAAATAGGGATCATTTGACAGGCCTACAAGTAACGGAAGAGGGTTAGTGTCAGCCAAAATCATATACAGTTCAAGTTTTTATGGCAACCGTGGGATCTAAACTTACATATTATACACGATGTCTGATGAACTTTTTTGTTTTGCCATCTTCACGTTATATAACACGTATCTGACCCCCATAACCATAGTGCTTTAGAAGCCCTTCATCTTGTCGCCAATTTTCTCTAACCTTTACTTCAATCTGTTCAGAGTTCAGACACCAGTATATATACAGAGTAAATATTCCAGTCTAGAGGGAAAATGTATGCCACACTACCACTTGAAAGCAAGGTTAAGTAGGAAAATATGCATGTCCAGATTCAAAATGAGTAGCATAGATAGAGAATAAAAAAATTGGCACACACCTCAAGATAAACTTTCTTCTGTAAAAAATCTTCAACATCAAGGCGAGCAGCCATTGCAAGCAGTTTCAAAGCCTTTCCTTCCTGATGTATTTGAGCAAAACATAGAAGTGGTTACTGCTCAGTTTACGATATTCATCAGCTAACTTCTCATTAAAAGGGGGGAAGAGGCATCTTTAGCAGTATTTTTTATTTTTGCCAAAATAAAGACAATTTCTAAGATTAGAGATGAACAAAAAATATCAGGACTCTAAGATTACTTTCAGTTGCAATGCATGTCCAGGGTCACCATCAAGACAGATGAAAATTCTTTTAGCAACAAAGTTATCAAATTCAGTGTTAGGGAGTACACAAAAGCCAGAGAAGCAGTAATAACATTGGCATGTTGCTGTGACTCTATGACTGTACAAACAAATTCCATAGTTTCACAAATAATCCACTGAATTCTGGTACAAGTGACATACTTTTCCAATAATGATAATCTTCTGCGAGTTTTTCTCAACCAAAATCTCTACTTGTATGTAATCTTTTGCATTTGGCCGAGCTTTGTAGTTTACAACATTTACCTGAAAGAATTGGATATAAGAAAATATTTGCAAATATTTAGTTATTCTTTCAATTTGAGAGCGGAAGGTGGGCTATATCAAATAAAAATGAAGATGGTTACCTGACATGCGTATGGAATTTCATTTCGGTACTGTATAAAAATCTTTTCTCTAACAATTTCAGCCACAAAAAATCTTTCTGGATGCTCACTGACTATATCCTGTAAATTCAGGCACGTTAAGGCAGCATAGAACATGAAAGAAACAAGTAGGCAGAAGAAATGGCAAAGGGGTATATTCGGGTTATTATTGTATCCAAAGTTTCTAATAGCATGCTATAGTGATAGCAGATGAGATCTGCATTACAATATACCAGTGCATGAAATCTGTACAGAGCAGGAGGAAATATCATACACTATTTGTAATACTTGAACAATATTGATGGGGTGGTATCTACACGATTCGCGATTTCGTGGTGCATTACAGCTTAGATTGTTCACACAGGAGGTTGATGACACTTGTATATGACATATATCATCTAAATGCCTTATTTTCCAGTTCTTAGGATACTGAAATCATTCAGAGATAATGTGTAATTAGTTACACATTAGTTGGGAGAAAGTACTAACAACCTTGTCCATACCATATTGACAGGATAATCACAATGGGATTGCTGGATCGAAGGTCACAAAATTAATTAGGATGCATGTGCTAAGCTTCAAATTGATACTATGAGTTCTCAAGTAGGATCAATATAATGTTTGACCTGTCATGGAGGAATCACTTTATTTTCTCTATAACACATCTTTATACAACAAGAAAAATTAACATGATTCATGACAACATTGTAGCATCATAGGATCTGTATAGCTGACCCCACATCACTGGGAAAAGGCTCAGCTACTTGTTTGTTTGACTGTCATTATATAAAAATTAAAATTAACGGGAGCTGTTATAAATCAAGTAAAATAATGTGTATCTGCGACTGTAGTGGATATTTATATACAGCCTAGTTCACTTCAATGACCTTAAACATAAACCTTAGGCAACTACTGCTTTTTATTTCAGTTTAAACAGAAAATGAAAACTCTATTATCAAATACATTTAATCTTTCTGTAGTCAGGTGTGGAGTAGCAGAAGAAATTATTATTTTGTGGTTTAGTTTAATGGGCTACACTTTTTTATCTCAAACTGTGAAATGAAACAGTGAGATAGAAAACATGAAATTTGAATGAGGAAAACAAAATTCTGACTTTTGACATGCCTTTGGATAATAAGCTGGTCCATTGGGAATCTTTGACAGTATCCAGTCCTTTACATCTTCAACTCCCTGACCATATTTTGCACTAACAGGTATAACCTCATCAACATCCGTAAATTTCTCATACCACTGCAAGGAATTTGAAATAATTAGGACATAAACTTTTAGAAAAATAAACATGCCAAAACCAGTGAATTAACTAATACATGTGAATATAAATACTAACTATTTTGTTCCAACCTCAAGTTTCTTTGCAAGTTCGCCAGGTTTAACAAGATCCTTCTTGTTTATAATCAATAGAGTGGGTGGTTTATCTTTGAGGTCTCCTACTCCTTCTTCCAACAATCCATCAATCTAGAGATAGGAAACAATTTGGAAAAACAGGAAAGAAAATAAAACTAAAACATTCTTGTAAAGGAAGATCCCTACTTTTTCAGGAGCTTTACGTGCGTCCACAAGAACCAATACACAGTCAGCATTAACTGCTGCACTGCGAACATTTTTCATCATCATTGAGTCTAACATGTGCATTTCCTTCTGTAGAACACCAGGTGTGTCATAAAGTATCATCTGCAACAGATTCTAAGGTCAGAAAAATGCAAAATATAAATTCAGGAGTACATCCACTAAGTTTGGAAATTCAGTATTAACATGACTCAGAAAAATAACATATCCTTACCTTGTACACAATGTTGAACTTGTGCTTTAGTATAATGTTAAAAGAGAACAGTTTATTAATTTCAATTAACCCCACCTCATTTAATTTCAGTTTAACAGTTGAAATGCCAATATGAGAGATCATTTAACTCTAAAAAAGGCACTAGGATTAGAATGTTGTTGCTCGTTACTTAATCTAAAGCTAGGATGACAAATATCCACAAAAACTAGCATTTGTAATTGAATGTCTCTTTTCTAGTTTATGATTTAACTAAGAATTGAAGTTCCCACAATAAGAAGCCAATGACACTCTTTGAAATATGGACAGCATTGAGCATGATATATGAAGTGAAGTGCACTCTGATTTTGGAATGAAATAAATCGTCAACTAAAAAATATGCTCCAAATTGTGTGTTTGGGTGACCGTTTGCAAAACTGATTTTGGAACGAAGTGGTGTGTGTGGGCGTTTTAATTCTAAAAGCAAGTTAATAGTAAAATACAATATAGAATGTTGGATTCCATGTCTTTATTCAACACAAAAGCTGATAGAGTGTTGGATTCCATTAAAGGACGTGCATATGTACTTATTTCAACGCCAATTCTGGTAAACACAAGGTTGCTTCACACATGACATGATGTGTTATTGAATTCAATCTAAACGCAATAGCTAATGTTGCTTCATTTCAAAATCAATTTTGGAACTAGAATCAGTTAACCAGTATTTAAATGTGGTTTTGAATTGTCCACCCTGAACCCCCAAACAAGTATTACCACATTTAAGAAATAACAAAAACAGGGATAACAACTTTTACCGCCCACGCACCACATGAGGAACAAGAAACCAACAAGACAAGCTGACAAAACCAAACAGACGAATTAAGAATCAACAATAAGATTAAAACCTGGTAATCCGTGCCAGAACAAATACACAGAATTCGATGCCGGGTTGTTTGAGGTTTATCAGTAACTATTGACAACTTTTGACCAAGCATTTGGTTCGCCAGTGTACTCTTCCCGACATTTGGCTTCCCAAGTAACGCCACATATCCTGCATTTGAAGAAATGTAAAAGCATGAACCAACTCTAACGCCACATATCCGGAATTTTAGATTTTCAAACATGTTTCTGAACCCCGTCCAAACATACTTCTTTTGACGCACTCTCTATCACGGTTGAAACTTATTGGAAGCTATATCAATTTCAATAAGTCCAGGTTATCACTCAACCAGTCTCTCCTAACTTAGTAAATTTCACTTAATTTTAACCGAATATCCTATGTTAAGAGTGTATCAGAGAGATTCTTGATGAAACCCCTCTCTGAACGAAATAAAATAAATTAAAAAAAAAACTAAGGCGAAACACTAACCGCTCCGGTGGTCAGGGCCGGTATCGAAGTCGAGCTCCTCGGTCTCGTAATCGTCGAGCAAGGCCATGTTCCGGTCGGGCTTGTCGCTGAGGGACAAGAAAGACGAGTCTTCATCGTCCAAATACGAATCTTGTTCTTCTTCTGCTGCTTCCTTTAATTGTAGTTGCAACTCTTCTTCGCCGACCCAGAGCTGGTCTTGTTTGGCGTGGAATGCTTGGAAGCGACGGTGTCTGGTTCTGGAAGAGAGGTGGGAGAGGGATTCGGTGCGGCTCCGGTGGAAGGTAGCGAAGGCGCAAACGGGAAAGAGAGAGTGTTGAAGTTGAAAGAGGAAGTGTTGCGTGGGAACAGTTGCAGTTGAAGAAGCCAGCTTCTCCATTGCCAATGCCTCTGCTCCGCTCCGCAACTTCTTTTTATCCAACTTAGAGGATAAATTAACTATTAACCATTTTTTTCGACGACGTCGTTTTCGTTGGTGTTATATTATATTACCAAATATGTAGAATTTTTTAAATATCAAAATAGTGTTTTACTATGTCTTGTAAAAAATAGTATATTATAGGAGGTACCGAACAAGTCCCCAGTTGTGGGGTTCCGTCACGGTTTTGTTGGTGTTATAAAAAATAATATGTCTTATCAATGTTTTAGTTAGTGTTGGAGTTTCGTTACAATTTTATCTTTAAAAAGCGTCTCGAAAGGTGGAGGGAGATAGGAATATTTAAACTTCGATTTATCTCAACTCCTAAATGATATTGGACTTATTGGGTGTACCAAAATAGTTACCTTCAACTTCCACTTCTTCATCACACTCATTCATCACTCTCACCCTCCTCCATTTGATGACCACGTAACTTTTAGACTTAATTAGTACATTAGTAATATATTTAAGATAAATATTCAATACTTTTTATATAATTGAGTACTAATTTTGTTTAAAATAATGTAATGTTGGTATTTTTATTAAATTGACATTAATGTCTTTTTTTTTTAATGTTCGGAATCTTAAATTTAATTTTATTTATTTATTTATTTTGTTATTTTGTTCATCTCTTCATCTCTTTCATCCTTCTCCTTCACACCACCCATGTATTTCCTTACTCTTGATCTTCTCTTGTACCACCTCTCCATCTCCTTCCTCTTCCTTTCTCACACTACAAGAGATGGCAATTCGGGATGGTCGTTCGCATAAAAAAACGCAGAATGGACTAACTCGTTAGCTCATTTACAAAATTAAATAATCTCCTTTTTCAATTCTCACACCTCATTCATCACGTTAAATTTGTAAGTTCATGTTTTATTATTATTATTATTATTATTATGTATAATCATTGTATATAAGATAATGATTTTAGTTTTCGAATATGGAATATTTTTTTATGCATTTTTATGTTAACAAATGTGTACCTCATTGTTATTGTTTCTTGTCTTTGATTATTTAGACTAATTTGAATTATTTCAATAGAAAATGAATATCAATTATTATGAAAAAAAAATTATTTTACTCATTAGAAAAAGTTATTTATTTTGCTTATCACAAATGTGAGCCAATTCACGGGTCGGGATAGAAAAGTAAACCTATTTTTTAATTGCGGGGCGGGTCAGCTCGACCCGCACTTTATAGGCCAAGGCACAGGACGGATCAAAACGGGTCAGACTGACTTGTTTTGCCATCCCTAAACACCACCACCAACTCCAATACCAACGACCAATTCCAAAAATTAATATAGTTACTCTTAGTGAGTGTCCAAAAGATATTTTCAAGAACAATATCATATACATTTTTTATATCATGCCAAATAGACAACTAATTAAAGAACATATATTTTATACTTAGACTTAAGAAATTGGACACATGAGTTCAACCTAAGTCATGTTTTCACAAGCAAACTCTTAAGCTAAACATAGTAGATAAACTTTATTTTTCAGTTAAATATTAGTAACATACAAACCACTATTCCCCTTATAACCACGTAAGATAAACCTAGTCATTGTTTATGTTTATCTAGAGTCCAAATAAAATTTTGAATTGATTGTATCACCTCAATAAGGAGCTTGATGGGTCATTTATAAACCTATAAGCTATAAAAACACATGCCAACAATCACCAAACCAAATTTTATTCATCGTACTAATAAACTTTTCTTTCCAATAAGCAAGTTTATTAACCAAAGGCTGAAACACAATGTCTTAGGAGCTCCGAAAAAATGGAATACACAAATAAATAAAAGGAAGAGATCCTTAACTATAAAAGAGAAACCTCTTAAGACATCTAACAAATGAATAAGAAGCATCAACAATGTAAAATTGACTTGTAGAATAAGTATGTAAGAAAAATGTCCAATATTGCACATTCTAATAGTATCTCCTCTACAAAAAGAAAAATATCATCAACATAGATATGAGAAAGAAATTTCATCCTTGGACCAACAATCAGAAAGATAAACTTCTTAGAAATAAGATATAAAATACACCTACTCAAAATCTCCTTAAATAAACAAAAACAAAGGAGAACAAGTATTTTTTCTAAAAATTGAAGTAATCAAAATAAAATTATCTAACAAAACACATATCAAGTATGTTGATGTAACGAGCAAACTTGGACTCACTTTTAATGAAAAAATAAAGATTTAATTACACTTTTCATAAGCAAATAATAAATATTTGAATTGCATTTTGAAGTAGTTATTTTAGATAAAGCGAATGAATAAAGAGAAGAGGTAGCAACAACTTTCTAGTACATTTTCTATTATTAATTAAAAATCATTTATAACAAAAATAAGCAATACAATTTATTAAACAAGTAAAACCTGAATTTATTTAAGAGAATACTTAAGAACACCGTTTTACAAAATGCAACATTTCTCGGGGTTTAGGTTTTTCCTCACAAATTTAACTTCAGACTAACGACAGCCACTCTTATTTTTAATCTTACCAAAATTAAGAAAGACTTTTCTCCCAAGTAAAAATATATCCAACAAGTAACAAACATACACATAAATATATAAGCAGCACCCACATTCAGTATAATGCAATCTGCTACATAAACAAAGTCAATATCGGTAATGAAAAAATTACAATAAGCAATATTTTATTTCAAGCGCTAACCGGAAAATAACCCTCCTCAACCACCCTTAGCATGCTCGTATCATGCATCAAATTTCTTCAGTGGCATTAAAATGCTTGGAGCAGCAAGCATAAAGAATTAATTAAAAATATGCTCTGCGATAACGTACCGGGTGAAAAGAATACTTTGCACCCCAGAATATCCATAGGAAATTATGGTGTATTATTATTTTCATGAGCTCAGACTGAAACCTTTTACTAATCTACTAGCTAGACATTCCAGTAATAGGGACATGTTAAGTAGTTATGCACATACTCCGGACGCCGCAAAATTGTAATGATCAAGAGATATGTTAGCAACACAGTAGCACGTATAACTTTTATTCTCCTCCTCTACCATAACTCGGCAATGAAGTTAGTATGATGGTATACATGGTATATTAGTTGGCTGCGTCATCATGTTCAGGAACCGGATCATGAGCTGCAGAAGTTGATCCTCTACCCACCGGGAGATAGGACCATGCTATTGCTGCAGTACCAAGTACAAGCGTGGTAGTGATGGACCCCCAAATCCATCTCAGCCTCCTACTCCTCCTTTGCCTCTCACGCCGCGCCATCTCTGAACAACACAGAAATAACATAAATGAAACAGAATAACAGATGGCACAACCATACCAAACTACTGCATATATTTTAGGATAAACACGGTACCCAACGAAAAGCAGGCATTTCCCCAGTTGCATGAATTAAGACACTATGAATGCGTGCTTGTGCAAGCATCAAGCAAAAAAGCTCATCGCATTGCATACCCATTAAGGAAATTCTACCATTGCGGGACAGTTGACCACTAAATAAAAATAGCTTTGGACCATGATCAGCGATAACTTAAAATTGGTAGCCATGACCAGTATGTATATTGCAAGTACAAAACACTTGTATATTGCAGCCACACTGATCAGAGCATAAGATATGAGCACATACAATGTCATCACAATTCATAACTGTTCAATTGACCTTCACTAGACCTTTCTGTTATCTTTCCTTTTCTCCCAGTAATTCTCTCGTCTTGGAGGTTTTGTGTGTATGTAGCCCATAATCAACAGTATTAAGCCACCAAACAGCCTACCATCTTACTCTATTACTCTATCAATAAAACTATAAGGCCCAGCTATGGACATATGACTCTGTTACTCTATCAATAAAACTATGAACCGCATTCGCATTCAATGACCATATAAAGCAGATACTATGCCCAAAACCTGATTTTTATTCAACCATCTCTAAACCAATATTTGTGTCGTTTGAAAAGGAAAGCGAGGGACTTGTTTGGAGAAAAAAATAAAATGACAAATCAAATCAATTATAGCTTTAAGCAAAATGTACATTTATCGAACATTAAAGGCAAAATAGTTGTATTCAGTTTAAGATAGAAGTATACGCGTGATATTAATACACTTGGAAACAAAAATATGACATAATTCTCACCTACTGCTTCCTGGTTCCTCTGAGACATCTCCCTATTCATGGTCTCATAACAGTGGAGACGTTCCAATAGTCGAGCAATCTCAAAATTCTTCAACTCTAATTGAGCTTCCATCTCCATCTCCACTTCTGCCCTGGCAATTCCTCTCCCAATGCTGTTTGATATGAACCTAGTAATGTAAAGTTGCTGAAATATATCTTCCATAGGATCAGAACTCAGCTGCCCACCCTCAGCAGTAGGGTCAGCAGGCAAAACAATTCCCACCTGCGATAACCCTTGTCTAAGTTTCTCCCACTGGCTTTGCATGCTGTTAAGGGATTCTTCAACTTGTTTCCTCTTCTCTATCTCCATCAATAGACTCATCCTTATTTCACGCAAATCAGCTTCAATATCACGATGAAAATTTTGAGTCCCACTGTCAGACGAGAGTTCTACAGGAAGAAAAGAGCCAAGATAATTTATATCATTAAATATTTTCAAGACATATACTGATGCTCTTCCTCACATCTAATCATCATTCCAAGTATGCACTAAAACAGATAACTCGATGGGCAAACTAGGATTCATTTTGTCACTGCAGCAACGACCAGCCGCACATGGTAAAATGAAGAAAATATGGAAATAAAAAAGTTATAATAATAATAATAATAATAATAATAATAATAACAATAATAAAATGAAAAGAAAAATGACCCAATACATTACACCCGATTTCAAACTCCATAAGACACACACCCCTCTATGGTCGTATTTGTCTACATGCTAGAATCAATTTCAAAGAAATAACTGTCAGTAAAACTAGCTCAACTTACCTTCCCAAGCATCAAAAAATTCTGCCCGTTTCATTGCTTGTTCCATGCCAACGTCCTCACCATCTGTGCAACTTTTTATACTCATTGAATCATGTGGATCAAAAAAGTCTTCACACTCACCAGCTCTTTCCAAATTTAACGCCACCACTTTATCCATACGTAATCCATTAAGAACGACACCACTTTCAGTTTCCCTTTGTCTGTGCCCAAGGTCACCACTATTGTTGCTACTAAGGCCAGTATCATGTACACCATTCACCTGCACCTCTTTAGCAGTAACAGGTTCGGCGTTTGCAGAAGTGACTTGGAGTTCACCGTCAGAACAGGCAACAACAGAATCATTGCTCTTACCATTAGAATTTCCATCATCAAGATCCTTCTGCTTTGCCTGTACATTGGCCTCAGAAGAACATTTCAAGAGGCGTGGGCCTCGGCGTTTGTGATTCACAATGTATGGAGAAGGAGGGAATGAAGAGGGTGCATCTGGAAGCGGCGTCACCTCAGGTGTGGCATAGAGTGCTGGCTTTAATTGAGGACGAGGAGCGGGCTTCTTTGCCACTGCCGGTTCACTACTCCGCCTCTCGAGCTTCTTTGGGCCAGGCATCGGCACCGGAGCAGATTTATAAGAAGGTTTCGAGGCTCCAGGCTCTATCAACCTATCGAATGCTATGGCAGTAAAGGTCGGCATGGCTGTACAAAATCATATCAAAACGACACACAGAAACAGACGTTAGAACAGGAATAATAATCATAACCTAACACAATTTTCAAATATGCATAATTTAATCTAATCGACAACACCATACGCAAAGAAATAAAAATCCAAGCAGCAAAAAGATCAAACAAAGGCAAAATCCCTAACCTATCATAATGCCCTACCCTCTCCTTAAAATACACAAAAAACAGAGAAAGAAATGCTCCCACAATTCTAACCTAAAAGTAATTTTCTTATTGCAAAAGAAAAAGGGAAATCAATGAAAGAGAAAGTATAAGGAATCCTAAACAATAATAATTATAGAGGGAAAAGAACTCAAAGGAATCTATGTAGCTTGAGACCTAAAAAATGGAATTCAATTACCGGTATCCGAATTGCTATTTCTCTGTTATTGTTTGTCGGGCGAACTGTATAAGAAATAAAATTCGAAATCGGTACAACAGTTTTTGTCTCTGTTTCTTGTTTTTCCTTTTCCCACAAAAATTGAGAAGAAAATCAGAAAGGTGAATAGAAGAAGAAACAAACCTTGAGAGAGCGAAGAAGAAGGAAGAAGGAAGAGGAGGAAAAGGGTGAAGTGAAAAGAACTAAGTGGTTAGAAGGGAGGAGGAGAAGGAGGCAGCCCCTGAAATGGGAGGCGTGAGAGAGAAGCTGCACATATTTTGGATATATTTTAATATTTTTGTTGTTAGAAGAACACACTTCCCACACCTCTGGAATCAATTTCAACCTTCAACATCCCTACCTTTCCTTTCCTTGCCCTAATTCATTTCCCATTTTTTATTTCTAAACTTTTTTTACCTAATTTTTTGGTGCCAATAACCTCTCTCGTATTCTTCTT
>Ga0099823_1004538_pt1 | contig 13611 bp, 8 predicted proteins | sample CowpearedBW_FD_76831 | JGI IMG/M metagenome (GOLD analysis project Ga0099823, IMG submission 76831) | Root nodule microbial communities of legume samples collected from California, USA - Cow pea red BW | ecosystem: Host-associated > Plants > Roots > Nodule | place: USA: California | collected... | reverse complement strand
TATAATAATTTAAAATAAAAATAGATATAAAAAATTGGAAATTAACATCAATGAGTAAACTGAGGTTTTATAAGAAAAAAAAAACTAGATAAATTTTTTCAGCAATTCTCGATTGGTTTTGTACCGGTTTAGTAGGTTATTGACACGTTCACACTGATTTTGAAAATTTCAATTTATGTAAAAGGTTTAAACGGATTCGTGCGGTCAGATTGTAATAATTATGGTCAAACCCGTTATAAAATAGTTTTCTGTTATCCTATAACTTGACTTTATCATTTCACTGCTTTTAAATAAGTACAATAGTTACAATAAATAACTTTATCTTAATGTGACAACTTTATCTATTTGATTCTCTTATTATCAATTATAGTGTTGATTTCTAAATTAAATTTCAAAAATAATAGATATAATTTTTTAAATTTAATTGTGTTAAAATTTGTTTGGCACGTTAAACACATTATATTTTATAATTATGTTTTAGTTTTAAATGTCAGTTTATAATATTTTTTAAAAAGTCAAAAAGAAAATTAATTTTTTAAAAGATAATATTTATTTATTTTTAAAGTTTAAAGATAAAAATATATTTAAGTTTAAAATATTAATAAATTTTACTATGTCTAAATATAAGAATGAAGACATATTTAATCATATAATGTAGAAATGTCATTAAAAATTTTAGTATTTATTTTTGAAGTAAAACTTTATTTGGCCTAATTCTTATATTAAATGAGGATGAAACTTTTGTTTAATTTTTATTTATTTCAGAAAATAAGTATATTTATTTTTATTTTTTTATAATTTTTAAAATTAATAAATATACTTTTATAAAATAAATCTACAGAAAAAAATATATTATTATTTATACCAGAAATTTTGTTTTGGTATGCATATTTCTTTTTTCAATTTATAAATTTTTTATTAAATTAAAAAAATTACTTTATCAATTTTATCATGAATATTTTTTCAAAAATTAACTATTTCTTTTATTTGATTAATTTTCTAAATTTAATCAACTATTCAATTAAAATAAATGTCTATAAAAAACTTACCTATAAAATAACAAAATTTATCTATAGTCAAATTGTAAAAAATATTTATTTTTATTTTTATGATTATAATAATAATAACATTTTTTCTTGTTATTATAAAAAGATAAATACATATATTGAATATTGATAGGATACATATTTTTTCTAATATTAAATATAAAAATTGTAATGGTATAACAATTAAATAAATAAAAAAATATTAAATAATAATTGAATCAACTTTAAATAATTATAAAAAAAATAAAAATAAGAAATATGATTTTTAGAACTAAGTTAGGAAACTAACTAAAAGAAATAAAAAATTATGGTTGAATATATGTTTTTTGCCTCTCAACATTCAAATTTTAGTCCTCTCAACCAACCAAATTTTATTAAATTTATCTAATATTTTAAACGTATTTTATGATAGCATTTGAATTGTTTATCTTGTTTAACAATTTTTTGTTCCAATGTTAGCTAAGAAACTATCATGAAATGCATTTATAACGTCAAATAACTTTAACAAAAATTGTTTAAAATGATTAGATTCATGCAATCCTAAAGTTAGGAGACTAAATTGAGCCAAAATTTTGAAGAGAGACTAATTCCAATTTTTACTGTAAGTTAAAGTTAAAGTTAAAGACCGAAAACATATTTAACCTTAAAAATTGATAGAGCTGTCAAAATGGGTTGGAACCCGCGAGCCAACCCGGCTCACCACGGGTTTGGGTCGGGTTGGGTTGAAATATTTTTAGAAATTTTAATACGGGTTGATTTTTAACCCGACTCATTTAGAACCCGGCTCATCCGGGTTGAACTCGTAGTGAGCCGGGTTAGCTCACCAACCCGTAGATAAAAGGATCACACAAGTGTTTTTATTTTTTTAATTAAGTTGGGCTTTATATTTGGGTCATGTTAGGTTGTTTTTTTATCGAACACATAAATAATTTGTAATTTTTTTTTATTTTGGTTTGTATTTGGATTGTATTAAAGTTTATTTAGATTTTAATTAGAATTACAATTTAGTTTTGACTGAAAAAAATAAAAAAATAATTTTTTTTTTAATTAAGTGAACTCATGAGCCAACCCGTTTAACCCGCCAATCCATGATGGATCAGGCCGGGTTCGAATTTTTTTGGCTCGCTAAAAAGTGAGTCGGGTTGGGTTGGCTCACTAAATCATCAACCCGATGAGTCGAGCCGGGTCGGGCCAAAATACCCGTTTTGACAGTTCTAAAAATTAATATAAATTTGTTAAACCATCTAAAACTGATAAAAAAAGTATTAAAAAAGAAGACAAGAATGAATAAATATGTAAATGTCAATCTTTACTCGTACCCATAATTATATCCGATCAATTAAAACGAATTTGAATATTACAAAGGAAAGACTCATTTGTTATTAATATTTAACAGTAAGGAATATTGGAGGAAGCTTGTAAAACAAGTTGCCTTGTTCTTGTGGCCAAATACCAAAGATGGAACCTAAATTGCATTCACTTTCCTTTGGCTTTTAAAATATGATTTATTTTATTTCTTCATGCAATTGCGCAGCAATTGGCGCCAACACACCAATGAACAAACTTATTATTTTCTTCATCTTCTTAAAAGTGCACAGAGAGGAATTTATACAAATAAACCATAAACCTTTTGTTTTTGTCTTTACTTTGAACGTTGTGTCCTTTAGCTACACAAGGAGATAAAAGCATATAAATAATTTGATATTTGTGCATACTAATTAAAGATTGAAGTTAGATATTCAATTTAGAAACACGATTAAAGATTGTCATTTTTACTGGCCATGAACAAGAAGGAAAAATAGTTTAATTAATTCTAAACAAGTAGCCCCAGCTGGTTATAAAAAAACAATATAAGTAGGGCTAAAGTCTGAAATTGGGCCATATGTACCGAACTTGAACTAAATTTGAATGCACACAATTGGTTGTTTTTCTGTCCGATCTGTGTTTTTATCATGTTCAAATCTCCATTGGACTTTTGAAGGTTTCACATGATTGTTAAGGTTATGTCTGCTTTATGATTTGGACTTCAACGTGTTGAAAATGCAAAATGAAAAATAAGACATGTATTTTTCTTATTCTTTTCACATCTTCATTTTGAAGCTTTCTTCTCTTCCCAAATTATTTTTTCAATTTATCTATCTTTTTGTAAGCATCGTTTGAGAATCATAAATATAAGCCCTTATTTTACTTCCAATAGTACCATACCCTTAATTTTCTATGACATGACATTTAGTGCAGCACACAAAAAATATAACATATCTTCATCTTCGATTTCTAGATGTTTATAGCATATTGATACTATATAGCATAGTGTGTACCAGATTTATGTCTATTTATATACTCATGTCCTAATTCTATGCATCCAAGGCTGGTGAGCACATGAAAAGTGTGTCTCATTCTTAATTTCTTAGAGTTTCTTGTATTTTGTCCAAATGCACCGTAATTTATGTCTATTTTTAATCTTTTATATGCTGATTTAGCCACATATATATTTCTATTTCTTCATCGTTTCATATCCATTCATTTTTCCTATCTCTATACAAAGTACTTCAATCTCTTGTATCAAATTGATCAGCATGTTTATCTCTCGTTCAAACCACTTTCTTCTCCATGACAAGTTTCATGTTCATTAATTTAAATAGTATATATAACCTTTAAAATTGAAATAGTATATAACAATGGATACCTTTCTCTGAGGTTTCAACAAGTCACTTATCTTCCCAAACTTAATTTTATTTCGTATCCCTCTGTTCTACTTCATATTGCAGTCAAATCAATTTTCTCATTGTTCTCTCTAGTGAGTATCAATTATTTTTCTCTCTATCTTTTTTTATTTATATTTTTTCTCAATCTAATAATTTTCACCAAATGTAATTTGTTTGAAAATAATCGCTGTGATTATTTTGGTGATGGCATGATCAACACATAGTTATGTCACCTTATACACAGTACTTGGTACAATGTTTTCTGACCTTACAAGATGACGATGTGTTTGATTTTGTTAGATAAATAATATAGGCATAATGCGGTAGAATTATAGCATGAAATCTCAGATCGTGTAATTTAATTTCTCCAGTTTCATCCCCTTATATGTGATTTCAATTTAGAAATCAAGAAGGATCATTTGAATCATTGCTCAATTCTGAGAAAATCTAACGCGATTAACGTTATAAGCATTAGTTTTTTAATATGTCATGAAATAACTTATTTAATCTTTTCTTATTCAGACAATATTTAATCTCATTTTATTCTTCGTTTTTCGGTTTGGTCCCAATCCAATATGAGAAGCAAAGTGAGTCAATGGCGTGGAGGCGTGGAGGAGAGATGGTAAATCAGTGTTAGGCAGGGAGACACATACACAACCTAATTACTGTGCTTCAATTTTCACCACTACATAAGGGACCATCAAATTGCCATCTTTTACTACTACATTCATCATCCTAAGACTCCATTGTTCACAAAATCATAACCATGGCAACAAAGCTTCTGTGGCTTTCTCTGCTGATTCTAAATCTGCTCCTTCACACGTCTAGCACCGTGGGATCCGAAACTGCGGCAACAGACTTCATCAAGTCCTCATGCAAGGAGACAAGGTACCAGGTGGCGTGCGTTAAAACGCTCTCAGGCTACGGCAGCAAGATTGGGAAGAGCGAGCAAGCACTAACGAGCGCTGCGCTGAGCGCGAGCGTATCGAAGATTGTATCATGCGTATCGTCTCTTAAGGAAATGGAGAAGGCGAAGGAACTGAAAGCAAGAGAGCTGAAAGCGGTGCGAGATTGCATAGAGAACATGAATTATAGCGTGGATAGTCTTAACCGATCGGTGAAGGAGCTGGACCTGCTGGGTAATCCGAAGGGGAAGGATTCACGGTTGCACGTGAGCAATGTTCAGAGTTGGGTTAGTGCTGCTATCACTGATCAGGACACGTGTATTGGCAGCATTACTGATGCTAGTTTCAAGTCTTCCATCAAACATAAGCTTCTGGATGCTTCTCATGTCACCACTAATGCTCTTGCATTGGTTAATCGCTTGGCCTCCAACTACCACACTCAGACGCCATGATCATGTCTGCTTAAAACATTCGTTTCTTCCATTATTTTCCTGCTTTCGTATGTTCATTATGCCCTCTGCAATGCATATGCATGCTGTGTAAGTGTAAGTGGGCAATATAATTGTTGTGCTTCAATTGTATTCCTGATTAATAAATTTGTGGCTATGTCTTTGCCTCAAACCCCATAGTTGTTCACTACGCTTATTGGTTTTTATTAACCAATAACAGCAACCTTCCTTTGTAAACGGGAGACCGAGTGTAGTTGACCTTCCATGATACATACACGTATCACTACTTAAAATTCTCATGGAAATTTATTTATAAATTTGTTAAAATAATTTACAATGAAAACTTTCTTTTGCTATTTTTTCTAAGAATGTTAATTGACAAGTAATTCTTTTGTGGATAATTATTTTTTGTAAAATTATAAAATTTATAAATATTTCCTACAAAATTGGTTGCGAAAAGTGTTTTATACAAAATATTTTATAAAAAATTTGACAGTAATTCCCTGCAATTTTTTTTTCATAACAAAATTTATAAGTATTTCCTACAAAAAAAAAATCAAAACAAAATTAGCAGAAAATATGAATTTTTTTAGTAGTATGTATTATCTTTGGAACATGCTAAATGTGGAAGCAAAGGATGGACAAAAAAATTCAAATGAAATTCAATTTATAATAATTTAAATTTATATTATTTTAAGTTTATTTAAATAGATTTATTCTAAATTAAAATCCATAATTTTGAATTTTAAGTCAAGTCAATTAATTGGATTTTGGATCAAATTTAGATTGGATTATTTTTTGGATTTGGTTCAAATTTAGATTGGATCAAATTTTTTTTGGATTTTTGAAAATTTAAAATTAAAGTGTGTTAAACTCAAGTTAAGGTGATTGACCAGGTTGAATCAAGTTGATTAAGGTCTAAGGTCAAACAAAATTGATCTGGATCAAAGATTGAGTCGAATCAACTCAAGATAAAGGCCAAGCCGAATTGGTCTACGTAAAATCAAGTTTGCCTAAGTTGAATGTCAAATCGAGTTAGCCTGAGATAAAAGATGGAGCCGAGTCAACATGACTCCAAATCAAGTCAAGTTGATTTGTGCTCAAATCCAGGTCAACATGAGTTATTCTAAGTTTATGTTAAGTCGAGTTACCTTAGTTCATGTCTAACAAACCTAATAATCAGGTATGTTATATAAATTTTGTTGGATTTAATTTAATTCTTAAATTGGATTTCATCTAAATTTAATTCAATTTAAATTAGATTAAAAGAAAAGTTAAATTTAATTTATCTAATTAAAATATTGGATCCAATCTATTTCATTGAATCTACATTTAAATTTTTAAAAATCTTATTCGTTACCATTATGATCACCCTTAGCCCTTAGCTGAAGAAAAGTTTTTACTACGAAAAAAAATAGTATTTAACAAATATTATTTACTACATATTAATATAACCCATAGAAATGAATGTAACTAATGGAAATTATTTTAACCTTCACTGAATTAGAAAGAAATTTATGTCGAAACTTCAGAAAAATACTTTAAATTTATTTTAAACCTTAGTAAATAAATATAATTAAGTAATTTTTAAATATTTTTTATCAACAAATAATTATAAAACATATAACCTCCAAAACAATGAATGTTTAATCAGTCCGGTTATCTTTTAAATAGAATGATGCATGATCAAGATATGATATGTAAATATTTAGTTTGATAGATGGATTCTCTTTCTTCTCATATATTTTTTAAATGCTACATAATTTTGTGACTAAAAGAGTTGCGAAGCTATTTTATTTAAGATGTATTATTCTTAAAGTAACTGGAGTGTCACTTTTGTATAAAAAAAATGTCAGAAGACAAAATTCAAAGAAATTTAAGAAAAATAAAAAGAAATCTAGGTGTGAAATAAAAGTACATGGTATAAGTGTAAAAGAAAAGATTCTAATGAATAAATTATACGTGACACCTTTTAAAAATATTGACAATATATCTAACGGTTCTTTCTCAATACATTGTCCATTATTAATTGAACTTTATTATTGTTTGATTTTAGATTTCATTCTTATTTTGTAAGTCTCTTTTCTGATTTTATATTTTATAAATACTCTAATGAACAATAAAATTTAAAAATGTTTAAAACCAGTAAAGTAAAGATAAAGGAAAATGGCAATATGTTGTGATAACTAGTGGTTCGTATAAGGCCATAATGAGTTCAATCCTTTGGAAAGAGAACCCTACTCAAAGAAGAGGGCTAATTGTTATCCACGTTGCCTTTATTTTCCAACCATGAAAAATAGATAGCTAAAAACTAAAACCATGTAAGCTAATTGCATATTTTGTAGGTCATTAAGACACCGGAGCACAACATTTCCTGTTCTCTCAAATATTAAATTAATAAATTTTTATATTTATTTCTGGTGAAGCTTAAATTCGTAAAATAGAAAAAGCTATAATTTTATATATACCTTAATAAATGATTTCTTTTATATATATATATAAAGTGCAGGGGAATAGAAGACACTATCTTGTTCCTAGGCCTTACCGAAAACTTGAGGCCAGGGTGAGTGTGTGGGTTTGTTTATCTCAAACACTGTAACAGAACAGAACAGAGGACGAGAAGAAGCTCAAAATATGGCGGCAGAGTCATCATTGAGGGTGGCCACCACCACTCTTTGCAACCTCAATGGGTCTCAGAGAAGACCAACCCCTCTCTCTCCGCTTCGCTTCATGGGTTTTCGCCCTCGACCCTCTCATTCTCTCACTTCCTCTTCCCTCTCACACTTTTTCGGGAGCACACGCATTAACTCCAATACTCCCTTTCCACGCCAACACGCTCCCAGAAGACCCTTTTCTGTTTTCGCCATGGCCGCTGATGGTATTCATCTCCTTTTCTCTAATAATTTCTTTTATTTAATTTTTCCAACTTCCTTTCTGCTTCGCGACTACTCTAATGTTTTGAATGTGGACTTGGTTTATTGAGGGAAATCGAAATGAATGAAACTTCTTTTTCTACAATTTCCGCTTTTTGGGTTTGTTTCAATTTTGTATCATGCATGCTTAATATTTGTGTTATTCTTGAATTTCGGCCTCGGTTGTGATATTAGGGAGAAAACCGTTATTTGTGTGTTCAATTGAGATTTGAAGTGAGATAAGGTGTCTTTAAAGGTAATGGTTTTTTGTTTTTCTGGTACAATTTTATTCTGTAAGACTATGAAATGTGGTTGGCTTTCAATTTCGTATCATGCTTAATATTTGTGTTATTCTTGAATTTGGTTTAAGTTGTGATATAAGGGAGAAAACCGTTATTTGTGTGTTCAATTGAGAATTTAAGTGAGATAAGGTGTCTTTAAAGGTACCGGTTTTTCGGATTTTGGTCCAATTTTATTCTGTAGGACTATGAAATGTGGTTGGCTTTCTTTCATCCTTTTGGAAATGACCCTTTTTAACTTTGCTTCCAGACACAAAGAGGAGTGTTCCATTGAAGGATTATCGTAACATAGGTATCATGGCTCACATAGATGCTGGAAAGACTACTACGACTGAACGAGTTTTGTATTATACTGGAAGGAACTACAAAATTGGAGAAGTGCATGAGGGAACTGCAACCATGGACTGGATGGAACAAGAACAAGAAAGAGGGATTACCATTACTTCTGCTGCAACCACTACATTTTGGAATAAGCACCGGATCAACATTATTGATACTCCTGGTCATGTCGACTTCACCTTAGAAGTGGAGCGTGCTCTCAGGGTGTTGGATGGAGCTATATGCTTGTTTGACAGTGTTGCTGGTGTGGAACCACAATCAGAGACTGTGTGGAGGCAGGCAGACAAATATGGGGTTCCACGAATTTGTTTTGTCAACAAAATGGACCGTCTTGGAGCAAACTTTTATCGAACAAGAGACATGATAGTAACAAATTTAGGTGCTAAACCACTTGTAATTCAGTTACCAATTGGTTCGGAAGATAGTTTTAAGGGAGTTATAGACCTTGTTAGGATGAAAGCTATAGTTTGGTCAGGAGAAGAGCTGGGTGCCAAGTTTGAGATTGTAGATATTCCGGAAGATCTTCAAGAACTGGCTCAGGATTACCGATCCCAGCTGATAGAAACCATAGTTGAGTTAGATGACCAGGCTATGGAGAACTACCTGGAAGGAATTGAACCGGATGAGGAAACTATAAAAAAATTAATTAGGAAGGGAACCATATCAGCCAGTTTTGTCCCAGTGATGTGTGGTTCGGCTTTCAAAAACAAGGGTGTCCAACCGTTGCTCGATGCTGTAGTTGATTATCTACCATCACCACTAGACTTGCCTGCAATGAAGGGCAGTGACCCAGAAAACCCCGAAGTGACAATAGAGAGGGTAGCAAGTGATGATGAACCTTTTGCTGGATTAGCTTTCAAGATCATGAGTGATCCATTTGTTGGCTCCCTTACATTTGTCAGGGTGTATGCTGGAAAGCTAAGTGCTGGGTCTTACGTACTCAATGCAAACAAAGGGAAAAAGGAGAGAATTGGTAGACTTCTAGAAATGCATGCAAACAGCAGAGAGGATGTTAAAGTAGCTTTGGCAGGTGATATTATCGCTCTTGCAGGTTTGAAAGATACTATAACAGGTGAAACATTGTGTGACCCTGATAGTCCAATCATGCTCGAACGGATGGACTTCCCTGATCCTGTCATTAAGGTTGCAATTGAACCCAAGACTAAAGCTGATGTTGACAAGATGGCAACTGGTTTAATCAAGCTTGCACAGGAAGACCCTTCTTTCCACTTCTCCCGTGATGAAGAGATAAACCAGACAGTGATTGAAGTAATGGGAGAATTACATCTTGAAATCATTGTTGATCGGCTCAAAAGAGAATTTAAGGTAATATCTTATTCATTAGCTGTTATTGTCTTTGAAACTTTTAACTCCATCCTCGATGCTGTGCATGAAATAATTACAATTAGAAATAATAATAGCAAATAAACATGGACATATTATCTCATTAGATTGTAACGGAATCTGTTTGCTTGCACTTCCAATTTTCACTATTACCTGTAAAATAAGAACAAAGGGGTAAAGAACCTTCCTTGATAAAATCTCTGTATATCATCTGATAAGACATTGGTATTTGTCTGGTGTACTATTATTCCTTTCCTTTTTTATATGATTGTTCCCTTGGTGTGACCTGTTCTTCCTTTAGTAGTTTTATGCTAAATTAGTTTTACATATTTTAAGGATTATGTGGCAATAACATAATTTTTGTGAAAATCACATTATCTATATTTGTCAACGCAGGTGGAAGCTAATGTTGGTGCCCCCCAAGTAAACTACCGGGAAAGCATTTCCAAAATCGCAGAAGTGAAGTATGTGCACAAGAAACAGTCAGGTGGACAAGGTCAGTTTGCAGATATCACAGTAAGGTTTGAACCCATGGATCCAGGTAGTGGATATGAGTTCAAGAGTGAAATCAAAGGAGGTGCTGTACCAAAAGAATACATTCCTGGGGTGATGAAAGGATTGGAAGAGTGCATGAGCAACGGTGTGCTTGCTGGCTTTCCAGTTGTAGATGTACGAGCAGTACTTGTAGATGGTTCTTATCACGATGTAGATTCAAGTGTGTTGGCATTCCAATTGGCTGCAAGAGGAGCATTTAGAGAAGGAATTAGAAAAGCTGGACCGAGGATGCTTGAACCTATAATGAAGGTTGAAGTTGTTACTCCTGAAGAACATCTAGGTGATGTAATTGGTGATCTCAACTCAAGAAGAGGTCAGATCAACAGTTTTGGTGACAAACCAGGTGGCCTAAAGGTATGTTTAGTTACTTGGTTCTCTTGGATTATCCTTTTAAACTTCTCCTTGTTGGTTCTCTGGGTCATTAGGACCACATGGATACAGGTGAATAGGATGAATGAAGACAATGTTCAATTTTTTTTCAGTGGATTGTTTTGCTTTTAGTTTGGATTGGAGGTGGACTTATTCCTTTCTTGCTTTTGTTGGTGACAAACGCAGGTTGTTGATGCCTTGGTACCTCTTGCTGAGATGTTCCAGTACGTTAGCACACTTAGGGGGATGACAAAGGGCCGTGCATCCTACACAATGCAATTAGCCATGTTTGATGTGGTGCCACAGCACATTCAGAACCAACTTGCCTCAAAAGAGCAAGAAGTTGCCGCTTAGTGTATTTGCTTGGTCTCCCAACAAGGAATTTCTTACCTTTTGATACCCGTATTGTGTCCATTGTTAAATAGTTGGGTTTGTTTTTGGTATTTATTTATTGAATTTTTCCTTGTACAAATACAAGGTTAGCCAACTCAAATTTCAGAAGAAAAATAGGAGACGATTTTTCTTCCACATTGGAGAGATAATGAACTGATATGGGGCCAATAATAATGCATTTTTTGTTGTTTTGGGGGGAAACAAAGCGTGGTAACATGGATTCGCAAAACCATTGGAGAACCCAAAATTATTTACCTTTTGTTTTTAGGACAATATACGTTAATCAACTTTTTTTATCTACTTTTAACTCACCACTTCAATCACCATTAGATTATCATATCACATTACTAAAAAGAATAAAAAAAGATGATCTAATGATAATTAAAGTAATGGATTAAAAATGAATAAAAAAAAATGGGTTAAAATATCATTTTTCTTGATTTTAGTAAAAACTACAAATCAAACATGTCCACGTGACCCGGTGATTTTTCGAAGGTGTGTAAAACAAACAGTACATACCCAGTGATTTTGGCAACTTAATCACCAAATTCTGGTAGCACTATCCCCGTTTGATGCCATAAATGATAGGTAAGCAAACATTGTTTGATTAACTAATAGTGTAAAAGTTTGAATTTGAAGGCAAAAATACTACAATGCAAAATATAATCTTAAGAAAAAAAGAGAGCATAAAATGGCTTAGAATTGTAAAGGAAAAACTACTTGAAGCCCCATCCTTAATTCGACAAACGTAAAACTAATTTTCAGATTTCGCTTCCTCTGATGAGAACCCAATCAATGTTCATTCCCGTACAAACAGCCAAAACGCCAGAAATGGCACTGGTCTACGGTTTCTCAATTCTTACAATACTAAAAGCCAAATCAGCAATTACCAAAATTACGAACCTGCTTTACCTAAGTATATTGTACAAATGAAACCAAAATTGTCGTTCCGAATGAAAAGAAAAACTTATACAACGTTGGACAGTAACTAATCCGCGGCAGAAAGCAGTACGCAACAGTAGAGAGTAAAAATAAACTGCATTGACATGCCCAGGAAATTAATTCACCAGGACAAAATTTTCCAATAGAAAATTATCCTCGTTTTTTTGGCAGAGAAATAAGAGACATATAACCATGAGATACTTGGTTAAAGGATATGGTTATAGTGATCGAGAAATTGTCCTTTCATATGGTTATATGATATTAGTTTTACACATATAAAACATTTGATATCACTTTAACTCCCAAAATTTCAAGATAACGGTGTTATGAGTCTTTATTTTTATATAGTGTTTAACTTTGTCTTTTTTATTTAATGTGAGACTTTGACTCATATATTTTTTTTTTCATATGATATTTTTTTTTTCAGATGTATGACTTCATTGACCCATTTTTTATGTAATGGTTACTTCCCGAAACATCGATATCATTGTTGCCAACAAAAAGGAGGTGAGATTCTTGCAAGATATGATATGAAATTGCAGAAAAAGAGATAATACCTTTTTTTCTTTCCTCATCGTCCAATTTTAGATCAAAATATTTTTGGTGCTCTCGGCTTCATTCAGTTTCTTGAAGGTGTCTGAGTTGCGGAGGTTCATAATCTTTATAACATTTTGCGGTTTTGACCAATGCAGTACTTTTCCTCGTCAAAGCTCTGGGTATCATCTTGTAGTGTGATCTTAGTTTTCTTCCCCTTTCAACAGCCTTCTTGTAATCTTTTGTTCAATCCTGATGCGGGCATAAAACAACAATAGAAAAACCACATCAATCAAATTGAGCAAAAGCAAAAGGCATGACACTCTCTTAGTCAAGGTTGATCTCATGAGCATATCAACAAACTTAATTAACAAGGTAAATAGTGGATTTATTACATTATATCATACATATTTCGTTTTCAATATAATAAAAAAAATTAGACTTTTATTACAAAAACTTTAATTTTATCATTTAGCTCTGCATTTATTAGAGGAAAATATGAAATTAACCTTGATACAAGTCTTTTTATCTTCTATTTATTATCTAAATTTGAGGTACTATTCAGTCATATTAAAATTAATTTTTCTTTATTAAACTAAGTAATTACTAAAGATCAAATATACACTCATTTATATATTAATCATTTATGGACTTTAAACAAAATAATCATAATTAAAATTATTGTATTAAGTAAAATTTTTTATTATACTAAAAAAATATATCAGTATTATTATATTGAATTAACTATTTATCCAAATTAATAGTAGTTACATATTTGTAATATATAGTTATCAGAATTAGTTAAATCTCAACAACGTG
>Ga0099823_1004535_pt1 | contig 13612 bp, 5 predicted proteins | sample CowpearedBW_FD_76831 | JGI IMG/M metagenome (GOLD analysis project Ga0099823, IMG submission 76831) | Root nodule microbial communities of legume samples collected from California, USA - Cow pea red BW | ecosystem: Host-associated > Plants > Roots > Nodule | place: USA: California | collected... | reverse complement strand
TTTTTTTTTTATTTATGAAAAAGGTTGGAGAAGAAAGATTATTATAAATTCGTAATAAATGTCATACCTTTAATTTTGATGAGATTGAAAGGTAAGAGATGATAAATGACTAATTTATCCTTTTTGTATTTTTTTTTTTTATTTTTTCTCAATTTATATTCATAATATTTACTTATTTTTCATCTTACATATTAAATTTATTTTCATAAAAAAGATATTGTATTATTCATTTCTTTAAATAATTTTTTTTATAATTTCAATCATTGAATAAAATTTATAAAAATAATTTTAAATCATTTAAATATAATTTTATATAACCTATAATAATATGGATCTTTTGATAATCTAACTTTTTTATCTATTAAGAATTTTTTTAATATATCACATCAATCAATTTAATTATAAAATTTCATAAATTTCATTCCGTTCTAAAATCACCTCTAAATCTCTCGTTAAATTATTCATTTAAAAAAACATGGCCTAATAAAAATTTGAACTACACTCATCATACATGGTCTAAAACAAATTTCGAATATCGTAAATCTTCCTTACAAGCTTAAAACGACCACCTCTCAGCAACTACTAACCATAAAACCATGTATTAATATAGGACCTTATTGTCGCAAAACATCAACTTCATCATGAGGACCACACTCGTTTAAACCATGTATTATAATCACCAACTGGTTGATTCATTTTACTTTTTCTAATTACATCGATCATCAAACGGAGTTCTTCTTCAAGACAGTGTGATGAGTTGAAACAAAAACTAGGAACATGAAACGATGTTGTTTGAATGGGTGATGAAGTAATGATAGCATGGATGCATGCACAAGTGGTGATGACCATGCTTGCGGGGTCCACAGGGATGCATGGTTAAGATAAGCCATGTGTACGAACCTGATTCACTGCCACTTTATTTCGCACTCCCAAATCTTGGAACACACAGTTACTGGTGAAGTGGTCCATGAATCCTGGGCGTGACGCGTGTCGGTCGTGGGTGCTGAGGTCGCTGTCGGGTTGGGTAGTGGCTAGCCCAAGTTCAGGAACGCCAACGTCCACTCTGCTCGGTGTGGGCCTCACCCTCACTGCCACTACCGCACCCTCTCATACGTCGTTTTGGGTTTCTGGGACCCCCTGACACCGACCCATTCCACCACAAAAAAAAAAAAGATAAACAAACACTCTGTTTCATTTCGATTCAAGAGATCATGGAAACTGGAAAAGCAACTTGTCACTTCAACCCATCACAAACTTTCCCCAAACCAACATCATCAGAACTTTTCCCAAAAAAAATTTTCATCTTTCGGACATTTCTTCACCTTAGCAGCAAAACAGATTCATTCATGGAAATACGTTAACCCCCCACTTCATGCCTATTTTAAGTATAGTAATAATTACTCCAACAAAAATACGCTGCACCTCTTCGATGCCCAATTTCTCATCCATTACAAAACCAAAATTACTCCTATAATAGGGGTAATATTTTTTGTACTCCATGCACAAAATAGAAACATGTATAATACAACTTAAATGGATAACAAATAACTAACTAACCTTTAGATATTTACCTTTATTGTCCGGAACAAATATCTTAATTTTTTTTTCCATTGTTAGGTGTTAAGTGTTTGGACTGGTGTTGACTCTATCAGTTCAACTTGTTCTTGTATTGTAAGTAACAGCAAAAGTAGAATCCTTTTGTGACAGTTTCAATGTAGAAGGGAAAATCTAAGGATTAAGGTGGTGTTTAGCTTTTGCTTTCATTAATCTCAAACTAACTGTTTCATTATACTGTGTTAATTATTTTAAAAGAAAAAAAAAAGTGAGTAAGTAGATTACTTTTGATAGGTGCAGTTTTATAATAATAAAGAAATGTGATGTAGCTACCTCCCACATCGATCATTGATCCATTTTTTATCGGTCTTTGTCTTTATTATTACAGGAAAGCTCCAATGAGTAGTCTCCACAAATCTCTCCACGTTATCGCCAATCCCACCGTTGGATCTTTCTCACACCTCGATCCCTGCGTCGACCTTTCCAAAAGTCTTTCCATAAAAAGTGCTTTTCCGAACTTCTTCTTCCTTCTTCCCCTTCTCTCTCACCCTTTCTTCACCCCCAACTCTTCACCACCTTCAACAAACAAACAAACGGCCAATTCATTTCTTTCCAAACGCGCGTTTCTCTTTCTCGTTCGAATCCACGCTTCTCTCACTTCGATTGACCAACAAAGCCACCAAACCACTATAATGTAGCGAGGAAAAACAAAAACAAAAGCAGAAGCAAAAGCAAATAACCGGTTAACTATGGCTTTCCAAGACCATCTCCAGCACGAAATAGCGTTCCAGCGTTTCACGGAGGAGCAGGAGCTGAGCGAGGGAAGAGACATGCAGCAGAGGCTCCCACCGACATGGCTCAACAGCGTCAACGCGGCACAGCAGCGGCAGCAGAATTTCCTCGACAGCGCCGCCGAGAAAAGCGTGGATCGGAACCGGGGCGAGAGCAATTGCGAGTCGGAGGATTTGAGGGAATACAAAGCGGACATTCTTGGACACCCTCTCTATGATCAACTGTTATCCGCGCACGTGTCGTGTCTCAGGATTGCCACGCCCGTCGACCAGCTCCCCAGGATCGACGCGCAGCTTCAGCAGTCCCAGCGCGTGGTGGAAAAGTACTCCGCACTGGCGCACAACGGCGTCGTGGATGAGAAGGAGCTTGATCAGTTCATGGTTTGTGTTTGGGTGTTTGTTTGTTTGTTTCTCCTTGCTAAATTAACAAACCTGCAGTCTTCTTTGTACTTCAATTCCGTGTGTTTTCTTGTCGCACTACTTTAACCCACTTCCCAGGAGCATTTCTGCTTCTGAGAATCTTAATTTCATTCAATTGCTACATACACTGAATAAATTATTAGGTAATTTCCGATTCCGTAATCTCAATCAACTCCCATGTAATTAACTTTAACAAAATTTTGTAAAAAAGGTTCAATCGTGTATGATTTAATAATGGATTTAATTATTTCTTATCTTCCTGATTTAGGGAATCGTTTTGGCTTTTGTGTCTATCCTCATTGATTAAGTCATTTTTTTATGATGGTCTTGGTGCTTTTGTTAAATGAATAATAAGAATGATGATGGTTTTAGAAGTTTGGTTTTGGATGGATGGTGGTACGAGGCATTATCTGGTGAATCTGATTTGTCATGGAGTGGCTCCCCTTGAGTGTTCTCATGCCGCTGCTTCCTACAATAAGCTTTAGGAGTGCTTTATGGAATCTTTTCTGTTAATGCTGTCATGATCTTCCCACTTGTTCACTTACTCTTTTTTCTTTCCTTTCCCCTTTTTGCTAAACTTTGATGGTTCAGTTCTTTAATTCTCATGGAATATGTTCTGAGCCAAAGTTGAAGCTCTCGTCAAGTTTTCTCAACCTTTACTTCCTCATTAATGTACGTTTCTGACTTCGCCAAGTACAATAATGAGGGGATACGGAGTTTGGTGATTCTGTACGTATCAACTGGACGTAGTGTTTGTCCTGTAGTGTATGGTAGAATCAACTATAATTAAGTTGCTGATTTTCAACTTTGATTCTGACTTGATATTCACTTTACACATAATGATTGGAGGGATGCAAAATATATAGTACACTACATTTGCTGTATGATGCAAACTCTAATTAATATAGCATATTGGTGGTGTTTATGTAAACTGTATTTAATATTTATGATCCGTTGCACTTCTTGTCGTCTTTTCTTAGTTTTAAATAATCTGAAGCTCCTTTATGAGTTTTGCTAGTATTTGGTTTGTTGCAGACCCATTATGTCCTGTTGCTCTGTGCATTTAAAGAACAACTGCAACAGCATGTCCGTGTTCATGCCATGGAGGCAGTGATGGCTTGTTGGGATCTGGAGCAGTCTCTGCAAAGCTTGACAGGTAAATTTTCAGCATCTTTTTTCTTTGGCTCCCTAGATGTTACCCTGTCTTTTTTTGTGGTCATTATTACTCTCTCCTCTCTCGGTGAACCAAACAAGGAGAGAGAAAATTAATTAATCAATTGATGAAAAACAACTGATTGCAGACCACACACTCCACCTCCTCTAACACTTTCACTGTCTTCCTCCATAGAATAGAAAAACAAAAGGTAGGAGGAGATAGATAAGAAAAACAAAACTTTAGGTAAGCAAAGTGTGTATACCTACTAGGTATCTTTAATACAAATTGATATTGAGCAAAACTACACTGTGTATACCTGCTAGGTACATATGAATAAATAATTTATTACGTTAATAATTAAGTAAGGAAAGAAAATAATTTAAAATTTTGAATTAAAAATTTATAAATTTCATTTGTTTACCTTTCTTAATGTATCTCATAGCTGAAAACTCTATCAAAACTCGTAAACTCAACTAATTCAGATTTTTTTTTTTGAGTAATAATAGGATATTATCATATTAAAGAAGAAAACCATTTTTTTAAATAATGACCCATCACAATTAATTATTAGGAGATATTATCTATAACAGTATAAAAGATATCCACATCCAACTCTCATGTCCACATTTCTTCTCAAACATTGAATTGAACACATAAAAGTGTCTAAATGTTAAGAATTTAAGTTTCACCCTTGAAATGTGGAGTTAAGTATTTTATTGAAGAATAGAAAGGTGAAAGAGAAACGACGAAGAACGAATGTTAAGGCTGTCTTACTCAGATCCCAGGGTGGAGGGGCTTGATAATTGGTGACAGTGAAGGAAAATTGAGTGGGTAAAATGAATCGAGAAGAAAAAAAATACAAAACTTAATAAAGAAATGGCATATTAATCTATGGCAAAAGAAAAAACTAAAGGAATAATAATTTTTGACGAATTAAAATGTTCTCATTCCTCCCACTCGTGAAAGTGGGACTAGTGGCATTTTTTTCTTCTTTCATAAATTTTCATTGAATTAACTGTTAATTTTATAAATATCAGACTTTAGAAATGTCTTTACATGAAATAAAGTGTTAAAAAGTATTACGATATACAAAAATATTAAAATATAAAAAACATTTTGGTGTTAACCTTTTATTTTAGTCACATAGTTTAAAAAATGCAAGTCAAATATAATTAATTTTTGTTCATTAATTAAACGTGAGAACAAAATATTTTCTCTTGATAAAAAAAATGCAATCTTTGATTGTATTGTTCAATAGAAGTTAAATTAATGAAATGGAAAGAAGAGAATAAAACGGTTCTTATTGCCTGTGTTGAAATTGAAAACACATAAAATTTTAGCAAGATATTATTGCTGAAATGGTAAGTTTACCTCAATCTTTTGTTGATATATTATTCTCATGATTACTTTATTTGTCGCTATCATTTTTATTTGAATAGATTGGTTTTATTTTGAGTATGTCAAGACATGATCCTTTAGGTAGATGCGCACGGTGAAAGATAGAATGAGAAAAGAAAGTAGTAAAAACTGTGATACACATGTTATGCGAAATAAATCATAAAAACAATGAAATAAAGAAAGAGATTAAATACTGTTACTCCTTTATTGTAGAAGCATATGAATATTATTGAATTTATTTTCCCTTGACGTCCCCATGTAAAATTTAACATGCAAAGCATGGAGTGAAAATCGATAAAAGCCCGTTTCCTGCTTTTTCAAACAATATGTCCAGCTTTTTTACCGTAACTGGAGAACCTATTAATAACCACACAGCTTCTTCGCATGAATTAAATTACCTGTCCTCTTCGCTTATTTTGTTTGTTACTCAACAAATATGGTGGAAATAACTAATAAATAAGAGTGAGAAGAAACAAGAATAATACATCTTAATTTTTAATAATTAAGAGATCGAAGGAAAGAGAAAAGAGATACAACACTTCTTCATATAAGGGCCTTTCAATCAATGCGATGGAAGGAGAGATTCTCAAAATGGTGCATCCAAGTTATAATATTAAATGAATTGTAATTAATAATGTGATTGGCTGCATAAATGGTACATCCCATCCAACTATTATTCTTAAATGAAGTACTCCATCCGTTTGAAAAGAGTATGGAAAAGTTAACAGTAATAAGCATATATCCTTAAAAGTATTCTTCACTAAGTAGAATCCGAAAGCAATAATAGAGCGAGATTACAAATAAATAGTTGAATAAGGAGCTTAGATTCTCTTAAAAGCTAAAAGTATCTCATACGTTTTAAAATGAAGGTGATGACTATTGCATGGGTGATGATTCACATGCAGGTGTGTCTCCCGGAGAAGGTACGGGTGCAACAATGTCAGACGACGAAGATGATCAGGCAGAGAGCAACGGCAACCTCTACGAAGGCAGCTTCGACGGCGGCGAAACCCTTGGCTTCGGTCCTCTTGTCCCCACTGAGACTGAACGATCCTTGATGGAGCGAGTCAGGCACGAACTCAAGCATGAATTGAAACAGGTAAATTCTTTACAGTATCCATATTTTTTTAAGACTTTTGCGTAATCAATTTGTTTGTGTTTCAGGGTTACAAGGAGAAGATTGTGGACATAAGAGAAGAAATTCTACGAAAGAGACGAGCAGGGAAGCTTCCAGGGGACACCACATCGCTTTTGAAAGCTTGGTGGCAAGCACATTCTAAATGGCCATACCCCACTGTAACTTTCCATATATTAATTATATTCTAAATAATATATATATTATAATAAAATAAGAATACAGATGCATATATTTTTTGTGTGTTTTTAGGAGGAAGACAAGGCTAGACTGGTGCAGGAAACAGGGTTGCAATTAAAGCAGATAAATAATTGGTTCATAAATCAAAGGAAAAGGAACTGGCATACCAATAACCCATCATCCTCTAGTAACACCAAAAGCAAGCGCAAGAGGTATACGTTCATTCTCAATTCTCAATTCTCTCTTCCAAATAACATATGTGTTAACGATATTATTAATTAAATGTTAAACTCATTAAGTTTTTTTTTAGTATTTTTTATTTAACTCAATTTGTCTTGTAGCTTTATTTAAAGATATTGATTACATTATTTATTTAACGCAGAAATTATGTATGAGACATGTCTACAATTTAAAAATGAGGCGTGATCCATGCATAAACCAACTTGCTTCGTCAATTGATTAGATTCATAACATAAGGATTAATTCACTTTTAGTTGATTAATTTATTTAACACTATTTTAATATGAGTTGTTATCCATAAGTTCATCAATGGGTGAGATGATGAAATTCAGACTCACTTCTTCTAGAGTCAGCTTGCCTAACCCGCTTCTAGAATTCACTTAACCTTTTGTTTATCTATTTTATTAAACCTTTTAATAATCTCTTAAAAATATTATTAAGATGGTAGTTGGTAATGGTTTACATTTGATTTGTATTGTAAACTGTGGTTTTTCTTTCTTTCTTTATTTATCATACTAGTTTTTCCAAAAATTAAGACTTGTCGATTCACGGTGAGTCAAGCAAGCCAGGTTTTTTTTTTTCTAGCCCACCAAATGAAGCAACTTATTTGAATAATTTTTTTTCTCAACCTGTCATGTTCAGGTTGAGCAAGTCAATAATAAATTTACACCTCTATTAATATTATGGGAAGAAGTAACATTTTATATGGATAGGAATAATTGCATTAATAAAAATTTAAAAAGTAAATTATGTTTGAAATAAAATAAAAAAAATAGGATGGCTTGAAAATATTTTATGCCTTCATCTGATTGCTATTTTTGGTTGGTAGCAGTGCAGGAGAAAGCAGTAATCAGAGCTTCATGTGAATGGTTGGTCGCATATTTTGAACAAAAGTTATTGGTAATTATTCTTCTTTTATGCGTGAACCTGAAATGGTGAACACTGGATCTAAAGGTAAATTCATGATAAAATTAATCACTGTTTAGAAATAGTATTTGTTACAGAAAATTAGCCTGGTATTGTTGTATATGAGGCTGCTGCCACTTCATTTCTGATATTCATGCAGACACAATTAATCTTTTCCATTTAATGGGTAGCATGCTGATACATATATATTTTTCTTTTTCTGCTTCTTTCAAAAACTATGATTTGGTTCACAACATGAGTTTGTGGTCAGAATATGAGTAAATTAGAATTTGCAAATTAGTTTCATAATCAACCCAAAAACATAAATTTGTAGTAATACTTTGAATCTCAGCCACAAGTTAGATATTCTAATTACAGTGGTTAAACAAAATGGAGGACTAAATCTTTAAAAGTTCGAAGGAGTAGAATAACTACCTTAAGTAGTAAGCACCTAAATATAGTAAAAAAAATCCAATTTATTTCTTAATTACACAAAACTATCGAGTTTTTCTTACCAATTGCTATATTTAACACTTTACATTCGTCAAGTATGTATTTTTTTATATTAAAGTTTGTGCTTTAGGTTTTGATTACATCGTAACTCTGATTCAAATTAGGTTTATTGTCAAATGAATTATGATATCGATATTGATTATAAAAGAAAGATAATTATGAGCATCGGTAGTTTGTAAACCGTCAAAGATTGGATAGGTCTTATTCATGACATAATGAAAATTTTTATTTTTAGCAGAAGACAAATATAGTGGGTTTTTTTTTTTTTTTTGAGAATTCTATGCAAAATTTATTTGTATAATTTCTTGTACACAGCCAATAGATTGGTGTGAATCATGCACAATATTTCGCGATCATTCCATTGTGGTTTGCGCGTGGTTCAAAACTTCTACCTCATTTTTTAAGGAGTTCCATATTGCACGTTATTTAAAAAAAAATTAATGATGACATTTTATTCGAGATTTTAAATATAGATAGTTTTTTCTTTCTTTCTTTGAACCTTCACCTGTAGTAGGTACGATAATAATGAATATAATATACGTTACTTAAGTTAGGTATATTGGTTTCAACTTGCAATATCTCGTACATATATTAAATAAATGTTAAATGATACGTTAACAACTATTTCTTAACAACTTTTCTCATTATATTTTTTTCATTTTTTTTCACATTTCCATTTTAAATGCTTGAATACAAGAAAGAAGAAAAGGAAAACAAATTCTATGAAAGCTTTACTAAGAAGCTCCACTGTTTATTTGGTGAAACCTACATCAAATCTTTATCCATTCAAATGGTGTACAATGTAAACTAATCATCTATAATATAACAATATATTATAAGCTTTCACATAATTTTTTTGTGTGAAATTACTTTAAATATAATTATTTTTATATATAAGGTAACTGATTAATTTTTCTACACCTATCCCATTCTTCTTGAATGCATCTTCCATCAAACAAAATAAATAAGATACCTTTTAAAAATACTAACAGATAAGTTCCGTGTGGATGATGTCTGTGTTTTCAATAGTATAAATAAAAATGAAAGGCATGCAAGTTGCAGGAGAGGGGACAACTTTCCAATTGCATTCCTTCAACAATAGGAATTGTGAATGAAAAGGATTTGGCATACATAAACCAAAGGAAAAAGTATAAATTATTTGGGACGCGTTTACTTTTGGAGTGGAATCCCTTCTGGAATCTCTCTACAACTTCAAATGTGACTTTATTTCATCCTCAAAAAACTAATGGTTTGCGTGAAGAATCCAAATCCTTTTCTTCCATCTCTATCTTAAGAATACCACATTCATTGTTCAAACCAAACTTTGCCCACAAACTTTTTTTTTTCTTGGTGGGTACCCTCTTCGACTACCACTTTCCTTTTCATATCTTGCCATTCAGAAAAATTTAGCAAACTAAAATCGAAATTTTATTAAGAGATGGGAAAAGAACGATATACGATCTTCACACAATGAATATGATAATTACAAGATTAAGAACACAACAAATGATGTTTAAGAAAAGCATGAAAGTATATATCATGATTCATTTTGGCGACGACCTGGAGCAGCAAACCTTGCTGAGAAGCTGTAAGGCATGGCTTCATCTTCACTCTGAGCGCCACTGTTGAAGTTGAGATTGTAGCTGTGTTCATCGTACTGGAACCTGTTTCTTTGCTGCTTCATCTTCTTCCCATACCCACTTATCTTTCTTATGAAAGTCTTCCACTTTGGACCTGCAATCACTTCTGAAGCCTCCTTTGCCTTCTTTAGTTTCTCCACCACCCATGACTCTCCCTCACCACTTTGTTCACCGAGTAGCCCTTTACCCTCTTCATCACGTTCAACCCACCATTTCTTCAACCCAAAACCTCTGAAACAACCACATCCACATCCACTGCTGCTGGCTTCATCGAAATCTTCCTCCATTTCCATCACCAATGGTCTTGCCTCGTGAGATGTCATGTTTTCGTGTGGTTGTGGCGGCTTTAAGAATTGAGAAAAGATTTATATAGGACAAGAGAGAGATTGAGGAGGAAAAGTCAAAGAATGTTAGGAGACACGTTTGAACTTTGAATCTGGAAGTTTCCCAGCAAATATCTTCTTCCTATTCCATGGAGTTTTGTTTCTATTTTCATGCAGAGATTAATTTAGCTTCATAATGTAAGTGGTATATTTAAGAGTTGGGTCTTATGAGAGGAGAAAAAACTGTTTAAAATATATGTCGATTTGATTTGATGAAAACATTAAAAATGAAAGAGTATTTAATTTATTTTTTTAAGTAGTAAAAAATTAAAATAGAAATGGAAAATTAAAAAAAAAATGAGTTTTATGAACTTCATCATCAAAACAAAATTTTGAAAAAGAAATGACACGATGAAGTTGAGTTAAAAACAAAGTAAAAGTAAATAATAAAGCCTTTGTGAAGACGCTAACACTCCTGATTGATGATATATTACTAGCCTCCAAGTGAAGTTATCGTAATTAATATTTAAAATTTTTAATATTTTAAATTTCACTTGCCAACTCGGTGCCATGCTCAATCATGACAAGAGTAGACACACCTTTGACCAAAACATAAAGCACACACCTTCCACGCGATATTCACAATGAAAGTTCAATGAATGCACGCGATTTAAACAATACAGGTACAACTTTTTACAAAAGCAATATCAAAATATTGACAAATTGTTCTCTTTCCTTCTTTTTTTTCACACTCAAATTACACGTTTCGTGTTGAGGGTCGGAAGTGATAGAAAATATGTAGTAAAACTAAAAAACTGCACTTATTGACAACCTGGGAGGTAACTATCTGTCTGAACCAATTAAGGAATCATTTGATCCCCCTATAATATGGATTAAAAACACAAATTAAGGAAAAATCATTTGTGGAGTTGAGTTTGCACTGGAGAGTGTTGCAGCTGTTGGGTTTGTCCTTTGGGAGAGTTTTGTGCTTTGGGAGAGATCTTGGCCGCTATAGATCGCAATTCATTTGCAATCTCAGTGAAGGTTGGTCTCTCTGATGGCTCTGATGACCAGCACCTCTCCATCAACATTGTCCATTCTGGATCACAACATTCTGGAATAGGAGGGCGTAAAGTGTTGCTCACTATACCACCTGAATTTTTTTTTAGCAACCCATCAATTTAACTTGAACCTAGATAATTAAATCACAAAATTGGATTCAGCAGGAAAGTTACCGATAATAGCACCATAGTGCAAATCAGCGTATGGCTCCAATCCAGTCAAGAGTTCCCACATCACAATGCCAAATGAAAATACGTCAACCTAATAGGACAAATATAAAAACACAGAACTTGCACTTAGAGGGTGAGAAACTATCAAGGTATCAAAACAAATTAACCATTCGAATCGATTAAGATAAAGCTTAGACCTTCTCTGAAACAAGGCTGCTGCTTCCGTTCAGCAGTTCTGGAGCCATCCACGGCAGAGTTCCTCTCACCCCACCAGAGATCAGTGTCTGACATTTTACTTTCGACAGACCCAAGTCTCCAACCTGATATCACATGTAAAAGTGTAATAAACAAACCAACTAATGAAGGATCAATCAATCAGTTGCACCATGCTACAAGTAGAGCTGTTTTGACCCAGAAAGCAAGTGTTGAAGATCGAAAATCGGTTAACAAAAAATTAAGAAGAGAAATTTATGGTACTAGATCTTGAAGAAAAGAACCAAGAACAAATCCTAAATCATTAAGAGACTGGGGTTCTGATCCAATACAAATTTATGGCACAGCCAGTACAAGACCTTCAGGCATTATTTTGTTGATGGATGGGTAGTTTGACACAGTAGTCATGTTTTGTAGATTTGGCTCTCAGATAACCTTTCTGGATTTTACGGATTGTTCCTCACATATTTATTTGACCATCCCATGATTAAATCCTGACAGTATAGGGGCTGAGTTTCAAAACTTAACAACTGAAAGAGAACAAGAACCCTCTTGCTTTTTGGGTAAAAACACTAATTCTTAAAATTTGGTTTTCAGACCTAATTCCCCACATACAAAACCTATTTAAAAGGTGAAGATTACTCAAGTTTTAAAGATCTATTTAAGTCATATTTGTAATCAGGTATGGAACCAAATCATCACTCTTGAGACCGCAATTAAGATAGTCGCCAAAGAGACCGTAACTAAGGTAGGCTAGAGGTAACTGCATTTTTCAGAGTAAGATTTAAACATTAAAGCAATATGGAAATTTCCAACCAAAATGTCACACCAAGTATGAAATAAGCCATGAATATGAAGATGAGCAAGTTAGGTTATTTTCAAAAAAAAACACAAACTGTAAGCATTTTAAATGCTAATGCAACACGCGAATATGCTAATGACTTATGATATAAAGATAATTTATTCATCAACCCCCAAGAGGGTAAAATTATCCATGCACAGAAACTACCAAGAGAACAGAATCAGCAGACATAAGAGCATCTAAAACATCAAGCAGAGAAGTTACAACAGAACCAAGGAGCCATGACTTTCAATGGTAAACATCATTTTTCCGACGAGAGGCAAAGTGATGCCAACTAGTACGCAATGAATAATCTTGGGTGAAAAGCCAGTCCTACAAATTCATAGGTGAAAGTTGATGACCCGTCTTCAAAGGAATACCCATTATTCTCTGTTTTGTGTTCATGATACCCATCCCAGATACTGGAGTGCAAATCTGCAATCACTAATTTCCCTCCAAAAAAATGCTGTAGATTTCTAACTAATTTATTACTTTCTACCTTTGCATATTAAGTTTCACTTATGTCATCTGTGATGCACTCTTTCAAAACATGGTCTATACAACAAATATATAAGATATGAAATGTGTAAGGTACATATCCATATATTGTAAAATTAAAATCATAATATATATAATTGTAATTCTGAAATCCAAATTATGACATACTTCTGGACATTAGTACAAACAAAATAAAGTAATCGGGTTCGTCAATCACATCTTATTGTCTACAAATAGGAATAGTATCAACCTCATTCATAAAGAGGAATGATTTCTATCTGTGGTTCATCAAGCGACCATTTTTACTTGTTTCTATATATTGCACACTTCTATATCTGATATGGGTATTGGATATTCATAACTTGATTTAAAGGCTTGGATACTTGACTAATATTTATAGTTGAAGTATCCAAGAGTATTGGCATCAAAGACAAATACTCATCGCAAATAAAAGTACGAGTGTTTCATAGAAATCACATGATGCCAGAATAAACTTTCAGCACAGCAATTATTACCTATGTCTGGTTAACATATATATATCTAGATCATAGACAAAGTCAATCTGAAAATAT
>Ga0099823_1004525_pt1 | contig 13618 bp, 13 predicted proteins | sample CowpearedBW_FD_76831 | JGI IMG/M metagenome (GOLD analysis project Ga0099823, IMG submission 76831) | Root nodule microbial communities of legume samples collected from California, USA - Cow pea red BW | ecosystem: Host-associated > Plants > Roots > Nodule | place: USA: California | collected... | reverse complement strand
GTGCATGGGTGTGGGTTCAAACCTTGGAGGACCCAAATGAAACTTTATTTTTGCTATTTTTAGTCTTGTCTTGAATTTGAAGGGTTAAAGGAAACCCTAGTAGACTTAGCAGTCAAGGATGGCTGAAAAGACAAGAGATATCCAACAATTGAATGATAATTAACATTACCATTAACCCATTTTATTTAGTTTTTCGTTTTGGTAGATTAAGGGGGTAATTAAGAGAGTTAAATTGGAGAGGGAGAGAAGAATTAGAGAGGGAGAAGGACCTGGAATTGTTAGAAAAACATTTGGGCAGAGACATACTGCAGAGTAAAATTGGAATTGAAAGCCATTTTTGCAGAAGGACCAAAGGAGAGGAGAGTTTGGTTGAAGGACATCTCTTCAAATTCGAAATTGGGGCAAAGATATCAGGTTAGGGGAGTTCCTTACATTGATTTTATTTTGGTGATGATAGACTGTGCCTTGTATGGATGAAATCGCATGTGTTCCCTTTTATTTTGTGTTATTTTTCGTAGTTTCTTGAGTTTTACCCAGAAACCGCCTGGCGGCGTTAAAGGCTCGCTAGGCGACTCATACCATTAGAGCCCAAAACTGGGTTTTTCTACATGCACCGCCTGACGGCTATGGGCTGTCCGCCAGGTGCTACGAATTGGTTGGTCCAATTCTTGCGGGTTTTGGGTACTCCGTGATGATGGAATGTTTAGGGTTTATTTGAATGAGATGTATACGTGTAATTACCTGTAATTGTTTATTGTTGGAATATTGCATGAATTACATCTGAAATTGAGTCTTAGAATGGTGATTGCGTGCGTGTCAGGGTCCAAGTTGCATGCGTCAGGCGCACGATGGGCAAGGAATAATTGTATTCTCGTTGGCTGCTATTGGGCGAGGAGTCCATAGTATGGTGATTGCGTGCGTGCCAGGGTCCAAGTTGAGATGACTTGGATGTTTTACTACAGACGAGGAGTCTGTAGGGCAGGACTATGAGCGAGATAGGCTCATAGGGTTGGACCACAAATGAGTTAGTTTCGTGGAAGCACGGAAAAGTCCCAAGACCTAGTTTCATGCATATGACTCATGAAGGAATATGTAATCAGGGGTGGATAATTTGTAATTAACACATATCAGTAAATTTTATTGGGATGGGTATCATATTAATTTGTATTTATATATGCATAGCTCACCCTATCTGTATGTGTGTGGCGATGATCGGATGATTTATTATTCGCGAGCAGATGATTTAACAGGTGAGCCAGGAGACGCTTGAGACTGGAGTGCGAGATCATATGGGCTTTTGAAGACTTGATATTTTGATGTTTTTATGTTTTGAACATTAGCCATTTTGGGCTTTTATAGTTGTAATAACTTTGACTGCGAACATTTACAATGTATTAAACTTTGCGATTTTGATTTTCCCGCGTTTTGGGAACATGTGTTTATAAATGAGGAATTACCGATATTATCATATTTATTTCCTTTTATTTAATTGTTTATGTTATTTTCAAAGTAATATTCCTTAGGGATGTTACAGAATACCCAAATTGTCTTTGTGCTAATATCGGATTATAATTAACACAATATTTGGTTCCTATAAGAGGTACATTTGGGTACTCCCCACAATTCATGATATGTGATCTCTGCTACCAGGATACCTCTCGTTTGATTATTCCATTATGTAATTTAGCAAAAAAACACACCCATTCTTGTGCTCCTTTAGTTGTTGGCTTGTAATTTGGACTGACATGAGAAGTAAACCATTTATATAATACTAGCACGCAACATGACAACTTCTTCTTCTTAGATTCATAACACATATTCAAATTTCCATAAACATTAGCTAAAATTGTTGTGACTGGGTTTTCTGCATTGATCTTATATGCTATGAAAACATTGATGGCTAGGAGATCAACAAAGTTATCGATGCTTGGGAAAATCATGACACCATAAAGAATGAGCGTCATTACGTCCATGAAGGTTTCCCCCATGTCTTTATCAGCCAATTGGCGTAGATGCCCCTCTAGAAACCCTTGAGGAATGTCTTTGACGGTTCCCTTTGTAATCATTTTGTCTTCTAACTTTGCAGGGTGTATTTTCAAGATTCCTGCTAGTGTCGAAACAAATGTATTTTGCGTTGTATACTTGTAAGGAATCTTGCATTCTAATGGTAGATCTACAAAATCCCCAAATTCCTCTACTGTTGGCACTAATTGAAAATCCTTGAAGGTGAAGCACCGGAGCGGCGAATCATAGTATTGGACCAAAGCAGTAATAGTTGGAACCTGAGTATCAATCTCTAGAAGATTCAATAAATTCCCATACTTCCTTCGAAAACTATTCCTCTGGATTGTCTTCATCTTCCCCACCAACTCTCGAAGATAAGTCAAGTTTCCTTCCTTTGCTCTAATGGACTGCTTCTTTTTTAGTGACTCTGAACCAGAATGCTCTCAAACTCTAGATTCCCTATTAATTTCCATTTCTTCTCCAAGGAAATGACCTAGAATGACTACAATGAAAATGTACAAGAAAAAGAAAAAATTACAAACTACATAATGCTATGAATAATTTACATAACTTATTACAACCCAAAGAGAAAATCACAAAGAAAGAAATACAAATAAAAATAAAAGACAAAATAGGAATAATAGGAATACACATCTCCCTTTTGTGCCTTATAAGGTTTAAGCGCGTCATAGGGTTAAGGTAGGTATATGTGCTCAGCAGGATAGTCTCTTATTTCCTAAGGATAAAAGGTCACTAGAGTTATAGCCCACTTCACGACATTTCTCACCTCAGTTGGTAAACAACACGATGTAAGAGTATCTAATGAAGCAAACAGACTTTAGCTAGGGTTCTCACAATGACCACTTGGGAAGTACATCCACTGTGGCACTGCTACACAATCCCCTTCTAATTTTAAGCTACTCAGACCCGGGTATAGGGCCGCACTCATGTCATGTACAAAATATAAGGTAAGTGTGTGAAGGGAGAAAAAACAGCAAACCTAAACCCCCACCTGCAAAATAGATCCATACAAAAAACATATTTTCTACCCTAAGGTTCAATATCCATAAATATGTCATACACCAACAAGAATATATAATATACATAAATCGAGAAGGGAAAAACAAAACATCTAAATTAAACACATCGCTTTTGCATATTCAATTAAATAGGCTTGACTATCTGGTGTCCCTAGTAAAGTCGCCTTCTGTCGCAACCTAAATCGCGATGGGACTACGAACTAAAACAGAATGGATTTGGAAAAAGAGATTTCAAATCGCCACCATAATTTATTTTGGAAAACTATGAAAAACAATAAAAATAAAATAAAGTCTGCGAAAACCAAATATAGGGTCCGGGAGTCGATTACGCGTAGGGAAGGTATTAGAACCCTACAGTACCCGCCCAAAGGCGGTACCTTTAATTAAATTTGCAAAAGAGATGTGTTTATTTTAAATATTTATTTTTCCCATAAAGTAAGAACATAAATTGAACAAATATATTTATATTTTTGAGTGAAAAGGACCCGACAAGGATTTAACCTTGGTCCTACGTATTCTCATTAAAATGAGAAATCAGGGCTACGTAGTTCTTTATAAAATTGTTTGATTAAATGATTTAATTTATGAAAGTAATCTTTTCACATATTTGAAAAGGAGTGTCGTGCGACGCGAGCGGCCGATTAGACACCAAACACATATTTTATAACTTATTTATTGAAAAAGAGAGTGTCGTGTGACGCGAGCAGTCAATTGGACACCAAAAACAATTTCTAATATTTTTTGCATTTTAAAAGAAAGTGTCATACGACGCAGGTGGCCGATTAGACACCAAATTTTTTTTTTATATTTTTTTATTTTAAAAAGTAATTTCATGTGACGCGAACGGTCAATTAGACACTAAAAGAAAAATAAAAAAAAAATAATTTTACATTTTTATTTATTCTTATTTTTATCATTTTTGAAAATTATTTTAATTTTTTATTTCAATTTAAAATATCTTTATTATTTTTGAAAATAATATGATTGAAATGTGATAATTAATTAAAACAGATGAATGAGAAAAAACAAAAAAGATACACGAAAACGTGGTGCATAAAGAGAAACGCAAGGTGCATAAAGTAAACGTGGGGTGCATTAAAGTAAAATGCAGGGTGCATTAAAGTAAATGCATCTTATCTTAAGAAGAAAATAAAGGAGTGGGGTGTGTGCTTAGTGAAAAGGCAGGTACATAAATAAATAAATAAAAATCCAATATTAAAAGCAGGGGTGCGCAAACTGAAATATGGAGGTACGTGAAGAAAAAACTTAAACTTGCTAACCTTAACAAAAACAGAGGTGGTGCGTGAATAAATTATGGTGGTGTATGAAACAAAAACTTAAACCTACTAACCTTTATAAAAATAGAAGTGGTGCATGAAGCAAAAACTTAAACCTGTTAACCTTAATAAAAAATAGAGGTGGTGCGTGAATGAATTTTGGCAGTGCATGAAGCAAAACTTAAACCTGCTAACCTTAATAAAAGAAGAGGGGGTGGTGCGCGAATGAATTGTGGTAATGCATGAAGAAAAAATTTAAAAACCCTAAAGCTATATCAAAACGCAGCAACTGAACCTTAACCCTTAAACCTACTTCGTCTCCTTCCTTCCACAAATGGCCACCACACAAACACCATGATTGCTCCTGCTCGAGACCCACAAGCAAACCATGATTCCAATAACGGCAGAAACCCCTAATGCCGTCAACGACGTCACCAACACTAACACCTTCTCACATCGCATCATCCTGGAATTCAACACTAGTTCAACCGTGGCTCACCATCTCTCTTGTCGCGACCACCACAACAACGCCGGGGACCACCGCGAGCTAACACACTAGCATTATACACTACCAAAGTCGACACCAGCATTATACACTTCCCGAAATGACAATGTTCACTGTCGGATTCTTATTTGCCAATGGCAAATCCACTCCTATCTATTTCATTGTTAATTGGTTTGCATTGTAAAAATAAAACAGAGAAGTGTTTTTGTGACATGAAATTCGTTTCAATTGTTTTTACCAGCATACAATCAACAACCAAGAGCCTCAACTCAGAACATCATACAACATTAAAAAGGTTTGAAGATAGAAAAATGCATACCTATTTTGCAACTCTGTTTTTGATTCCAAAATGTTGTTGGTTTACCAATTGGTTCTCTTTTGTTGCAATTCCGAATTCAATCATTGAATGAAAATTGTTGCATAGTCGTGGTGCCAAAAGATGCAGAGGGTGTTTGATGATGGATTAACGTGTGAGAGGTAACCTCCTGGTGTTTGTGCCAACTTAATTAGCAGATGGGGTGAGCAACAATTGGAGGAAGTTGAGATAGAAGAAGAAAAATTGTTCCCTCCAATCTTGCGGACAGTTTTTATTTTCAATTTTAATTTTTAATTTTAATTTTCTGAATTTATTAATTAATTAAAAACGAAAATATATATTTTTTATTATATAAAAAACAAAAAGATTATTTTACTTAACGCTTAAAAAAACATAAATTAAAAACTTTTATTAATTAATTTTTATTATTATTTTTTTAACAATTTATTTTTTTATCCTTTTTTATGTAACACTTATTTTTGAATATATATTATTTTATTTTACTTTATTATTTTATTTTATTTATTTCTTTTTATTATTATTAATATTATTCTTTTATTTTTAAATTTTTATTTATTCATTTTTTTTATTTTTAAAACAATGTTATTTGCCTAGATGAAATTAAGTGTTGACAGAATGCAAGTAAAGTGGGATCTTAAGTTCTCTCCCAAAAATGTTAGAATCCCAATGAACCTACATCGGCTTATCATTTATGGTTTTAGTAAGTTTTAATAATGCACCAAGAGGATCGTCCAAAGAGAGAGGAATCTTCTTTGGGGTAGGATTTTCCTATATCGAAGCAATTTCAGTTAAAATGGATTATAATTTAAGGTTGAATATAATAAACATGTAAACATAAAAATTTAGTTTATGGTGGGTTTGAGAGTCTGTACTAGGGTGTTAGAATCAACCAAATCTCTAGTCTAGGCGAGGAAACATTGGAATGCATGTGCCATAGTATATACCTCATGTGTTAGCACAAGAACTAAAGAAAACAGCACGAGAACCTCCTCTACTATGACCTTAACCTCATCCTCTGATAACTTCATGCCATGAAGAATTGTGCCTGCCTCAAATATTTCTCCACGAGCTAACTTCCACTTTTCATGACAGGATGGTGGTGAAGGAGGCTCAATATCTTCACCCTCAGAAGGTGGAGGCCTAAATTTTTTCTTTTCTGACATTATCTTCTCTTTAAGTTTCCTATACCCACCACGAGACAATATGCGCGGGTTTTTATTTTGAGCAATTATACTTTGAGCCTTTTTTCTCTTTTCTTGTAACATATAAAACCCACTTTATGAATTAGTTGAAATTGTATAGAATTATCAATTGAGAAAATGATGACTTCAAATAAACATATTTGTCATCCCTCAGATGTTTGAAGCTCAAGAAACTAGCGTCAAGTGTCTTCATCAATCCATGTGTATTTCAGTAATTAATTTTCATTCTTTTTAGATCTAAATACATACCTAGATGTCAACTTGGTCTTAAAACCACAGAATTTCTCAATCATTGTTGACAAACATTTGTGTTTAAGCATCGCCACATTTGGAATATCAAATGTTAGCTATAATAAAAAAAAATCATCATTAATATTTAACATATCATAAATAAAATCAAACTAGAAGTTTAATAACATTAATATTAGTTACCAATAAATCATGCCATATCATGTTCCGATCAACTTCAGTGACATGATCAAAAGATGGAGTAAGGATTGATATTCTCTCTCATGCCAACATTCCTAAATAGCTTTTGAAGACGTCTGCATAAGGACCTATAGGGACTCTAGTGTCGATGTCAATAAGTAACATATAAAATCACATATAGAACATTATTTAACAAAACTCGTAAATTTTAACAAGAACATGAAATTCATACATAAAGTTATTGATTGGTCTTATGTATATTCCTTTATCGTGATCTTCTTGAATTGCATGTACATCATCAACTAGAGGGACTTCATCAACATTTATTGTTATTCTAAATGGGTGGGTGTCAGCAATATTAAGATTACTCAAATTCTCTTCATTAGGATCAGTTTGTTTTTTTTTTTCATGAAGAGCGCAAACCAATGTTCAAACGTAGGATCTTTAACATAGAAAACCTGAGATGCTTGTTGTGCTATGATAAATGGCTCGTCTCGATAACCTACCTTTTGAAAATCAATTAGAGTCATTCCTCATTCATCCATTTTGACACCACTCTTATTGTAAACCCACTTATATTTGAAAAGTGGAATAGTAAACATGGTATAATCAACCCCCCATATCTCTTGTATTAAACCATAGTATGTCATTGATCAAAGTACAGGATTTTGATCTTTATATGTAGAAAATTATAGCGACTCCGCTTCAAGACTAACTCCACTATTTTGTATTGTGCTTTTATCATCCAAAGACTTCGTATAGAATGTGTAATTATTAATTTCATAACTTGTACAATAGATGACATCAAATTTTAACCCATTCGCTAACCACATCAAAGTGTCAGAAGATTGTGAATCTTTCAAAACCTCAAATTTAAACCAAAGCATGAATGTTCTGTTATGCTCCATCAAATGTCATTTCTCTTATTGTCTTGGATTGTTATCTTTCACAAAGTCTTTATGTGCAGATAAGTAAGGGATGACCCCATTTGTGTTGTTCAATGTGTATAGGCGTGCTTGCAACAACTCTTCACGATCTTTGTTAACGACATTCACACCTCCTTAGATGTTGTTACTTATAGAACACATGTTCAACCATGATCTCTAAGGAAATCTTATCGGTTTTGCTTTTATCATGTAATCTGAACAAAACTCGACACTTTCTTAAGCAATATACCTTTCGATCATTGAAGCTTCTGGACAATATTGATTTTTCACATACCATTTCAAAATCTTCATGTAACGTTCAATGGGATACAACTATCTTAAGTATACTGGTCCACAAAACTTGATTTATCTTACCAAATGAACAAGTAAATGTACCATGATGTCAAAAAATGATGGAGGGAAAAACATCTCCAGCTGACACAAGATGATAACAATCTCGGCTTGAAGTTCATTTTAAAGGATCAATGACTTTGCTACAAATTGAAGAGAAAAATGCACACAAATGCGTTATAGTTTGTTTAACATTTTTGGGTAAAATTCCACGAATAGCTACATGTAACAATTTTTGCATTAAGATGTGACAATCATGAGACTTTAGGCCAACAAGCTTCAAGTCTTGCATGACACTAAACTCTGAATATTTGAAGAGTATTCTTGAGGTACCCTAACACTCTTTAAACATAAGCAAAAACTTATCTTCTCTTGTCTGGACATAGTGTAACATGCAGGGGCAAATAAGTACGCTTACCAACCTCCCTTGGTGCCAAGTCTTCTCGAATCTTCATTTCAACCAAATTCAAACGTGCATTTACTTTGTCTTTTGTCTTCCCTTGAATGTTAAGTAATGTACCAATCAAGCTATCACATATATTCTTCTCTACATGCATGACATCTATGCAATGCCTAACTTGTAACTTTGACCAATATGGAAGATCAGAGAATATTGATTTTTTCTTCCAAGGGCTCGATGCAGATGACTTCCTGGATGTTTTCCCAAATACATGATGTACTTTATTAACTTTTTCATGAATTTGAAGGCTAGTAGATGGAATTGGTGCTTCGTCGTTCTCTTGATGCCCATTGAATGCTTTCTTTAACCTTCAATAAGGATGATTAACTTGTAAAAACCTTCGATGGAGTAGATACACAATCTTTCTTCTGTTTTTCAATTGATGAGATATAGTTTTTTCTTCATATATAGGACATGTTTTATGACCCTTGACATTGTAACCTGGCAAAATAACATTGCATGCATCATAAAAGTTTCAAAAGCAACAACATCAAATACTTCAACCTCATCAACCTACATCAACTTCAAGTCTTCAACTAGTGGATTGAGATATACATTTATGTCATTTCCAAGCTGCTTTGGACCAGATATCATCATAGACAACATCATGTATTTCCTCTTCATGCAGAGTCCAGGAGATAAGTTCTAAATAAATAATATAAAAGGCAACAACTATGGTTGTACTTAAATTACCAAATGGATTCATTCCATTGGTAGCTAAGCCAAACCAAACATTTCAACATTTTTGACCAAACTTGGGAAATCCTGATCAATATTTTTCCATTACATTGAATCAGTTGGATGACGAAACAGCCGTCACATCTTCTCTCAGTTGCATGTCATCTAAGGTTTATAGCATTTTTAGGATTTGCAAACAAACACTTAAGCATGGGCGATTAAAAGGTACCAAACTACTTTCAAAGTAGATCCTTCCTTTTCTATTTGACCAATATCTTCACTGTTTCTTTTCTGCTTGTACCATGATGACCCGCACTTTGGACATTTCTTCAAATCTTCAAATTTTTTCCATATAATATGCAATCATTACAACATGCATGTATCCTTTTGTACTTTATTCCTGTCAGACAAAGAATTTTCTTGGCGTTATAATTTTGAGTGGGTAGAGTAGTTCCCTCGGGAAGAATTTCATTCAAGAGCACGAGCAATTTTGTTAAACTTTTATCCGTTCACCCATTGGTCGCTTTCACATTCATAAGTCTTAAAATCGATAACAACCGCGTGAACTTAGTTGAACCGATATACAACGGAGTTTCTGCATTCACAGACATAATCTCATACACACGCGCTTGGCAAAAAGCTTCTACACCAAAATCCCGTGTCATGTCCTCTATATTGTCTTCTTCCACTCGCTCTTCTCGTCGCTCTTCCATGGTGGAATCGACAACATGCTAAGTTTGAGAAACAGTTGGAAAGCCTATTAATTTATCGTGCCATGTCCATATTGTATAACTTCTATGGAAACCATCACAAATAAAATGTTCCCTAACTTGAGTTGCATTCAACTTTCTCCCATTCAAACAGTTGACATAAGGAAATCTAAACTTCACCTCATCATCACTTCTACCCTCATAACATTGTGAAAATTGTAAAAATTCTTCTACTATATTCTCACACTCAACATTGATGCGTGGTGAATTAATCTAATCTCTATCCATTCAAGAAAATTCATTTTCTTTACTTTATTGGTACACATTACTTTTAAAATACATATCTTAAATTTCATGAAATTTTTCCAACATTTCGCATTGGTCTTCAGGATACACAAAATGAAAGTGATTATCGACCACAATCAAATATGCACCCAATGATCAATACAAAACACAGTTGACAAATATTCATGAATTTTAAGATATGTATATTAAAATACATATATGCACTAATAAACTACTAGAAACTGATTAATCTTCTTAAACTATCCAACCGGACAATTAAAGATTCAATACATTTAAAATATTAGTATTGTATCCCCTTATATTAATTTAAAAAAAAATATAACTTCTTCAAAATGAAAACTCGAGGACAATACATAATTTTCGTATTGAATCTCAAATGGGAAACTAAGGCTAACTCACATTATAAGTTCATCAGACAACATATTTAAGCAAATAATTAACCACATATATAACATAAAACTAATATATAACAAACTACAAAACCATAGGAAAATAATAGAATTAGGAATTTGGGAGCGTGAAAAGCAAATCACAATAGAAGATGATACAAGCAACGATACCCATGTTTTCGAGAGCTACAAGAGACAATAAAAAAACACAAGAGAGGGTCAAAAATAGTGGAAAAAAGCAAAAACAACCAAAAATATCAACAAAACGAAAACAATAACCCAAATTGTAAAAAAGAGTATACAAAAAAGAAAAAAAAGGAACGCATTTTGAACTTACCCCTTACGAGAAATGGTGGCACGACGGTAGCTGGAAGTGGGGAAGAAAGTGTCGTAGAGGCTCACCGGAGCAATGGCCATAGAGGCGTTCACTGAGTGGTGGCACCATGGTGGTCTGTGGTTTCCGAGAGAGAAAGAAGAGAGAATGGAGGTTGCAGGCGTTGGGAAGAAGAAAAACAATGAAATGGATTTGTGATTTGAACCTTAATTAAAGGATATGGCATTAGTTCAATTTTTAACCGAGGCATAAAAGCTTTTTGGCACCGGTTCTCCTGACACCTGAGGCCAAACATCAAACACCTAATGACATTTTTCAAATATTAGCCAAGTTTTTGGATTCGAGTCTTTAAAACCGAAGCATATAAGGCCTTTTGGCATCGGTTTTTTTAGAACCGAGGCAAAAATCCTTTTTGGCTTCGGGTCAATAGTGAACCGAGGCACAAAAGTTTATAGGAATTGCAAAAATGTCACCGTGCCATTATATGATTCGGTTCTTGGACAATTGAGGCATATAAGGCGAGTTAAAAACACAAATTTGCACTACTATTTTGACCTTTTATTTCAATTCCAAACTTTTACTTCTCTTCGATATAACTATATCATTCCTTTCTTTTTCCTTTTTTTTGATATATTTTTATTGGTGAACTACTAATCGGATGAAACAAATACAAACATTATGTCAACCCTCAATGTGAAGGTGGCCTTTGTTTTGGGTTTTGAAAGAAATTTTTTTGAAAGCTCAAATTGGGTAGCAAAGGATAATTATTATTATTTTTTTGGATAAAGAAACATGGCCACATATAATTTCAAATCATGACTATCTTTCTAAAAAATTTTAATTTATAGGAAAATATGTAAGACCTGAAAAATTTAAATAATTAAATAAATAATTATTTAATAAATGCGGGTAGTGGAAGCCTTTATGACAATTAAGGCTAACCTTTATGACGTGGAAAAGTACTAACTCAAATGATTTAGAGTACTTGATTGTGTGAGAAGACTTGGGTTCGAATCCTATGTGTGCTAATTGTGTGATATTTAATTTTATTATTCTCTTATGATATGTTTCGGCGTGAGCGTGTGGGCTGAATTGGGAGAGACTATTGCAATATTGAGAAGCTAATCTAACATCTGCACATTGTAAATATCAAAAGCAAGGAGTTTTGAGCAATTCTCAATTGGGCAAGGAATATCCTGCGTTTTGTCGAATATCGTCGTGTTTTTGGAAAATTCCAGAAACCGCATGGCGACGCGTGTTCCAGAACCCAATTCTGGGGTTTTTTTCTATGAACCGCCTGGCGGCTGAGGATGACCCACCAAGCAGCACATACTGTGTTGCCCAATTTTTCCCGTTTTATTGGCTTGTCAGTGGTGTTGTGGTGTTTGACATGGATGTTGGGTATGCATATGATTAGCATGACGTATTTTGAACTGTAATTATTCAATTGGTAGAAATTGCTGGAATTCTTGATTGAATTTGGGATTAGGGTTTTTGTTGGGATTAGAAATAATTAAGCATGAATTAGATATATGATCAATGCACTATTTTATGGAATCGATGTTAATATGAATAAAGTATGAACTTTGTCATATGAGTGTATGTGAAATTATGTCAACGTGAAACGGGAACTGTGATTGGGGTACTTGGGGATTGTGATTGGGGTACATGTCAGTATAGCTTGTTGTTTTGCTATTGGCTGGGTTTCGTGTGGTTGGGTGTTTAATTGGTAAATTAATACATACATGATTAAAATTAAGCATGTAGACGAATGTGGCATAATAGGGACTAAAGGAGGTTAAAATAAGTGAAAATTGTGAAGTGTGATACAACACAATGGTTGTTTGTAAGTGTTTTTTTTAATGTGATAGGCTATAATTCAGTATGTATGTTAATTTGGTATTAAGAGTGAGATTGAATTAAGTGATATGGAATGGATGGTGCATTTTCCCTAAACATTGGTCGTTGTGGTGGTGGCTTTGTTATTAATGTATATATGCATTATGGACCAAATTGTGGTGGCATGAGTTTACATAAATATTAGACTATATGATTGTGAGACTGGAGTAGGTTGAGTAGAATATGGCATCTTTAAAGTAGCAAATGAAAGAGAGTCTATGTGCATGATAATAATTGATTTAGTGGCATGACCAAATGTGTGCATTATGATTTAGTTATAGAACTATGACTGGAAAACCAAACTTGTGATATAATTTGGTGTGTTACATGTTTGGGGTCCATGAGGACATGTTCTATGTGCCAAAAACCAGTAGCATTTGCGCTACTGGTATGGCGCCTAGCGGCGTGGGCGAGCCACCGGGCGATAGCTACCTAAATCAGTGGCAGTGGCCACTGTACTCGCGTGGTGCCTGGCAGCAGTGTTGGTTCTGTTGACATGAGAAGCCAAGGTAGTTTGCTTCTTGAATATTTGATGAAGATTGAATGAAGCTCTTTTGAACTATCTTGAAGCCATAATCATTGGAATGAAGCCTACATTGATGAAGGAAAGGAGATTTGATGATATCCATGGTGATCAAGGCTGGAATGTGTGCTCTCCATGTAGTTACATCATTAAGAAAATGTACTTGTAGTTTGTAATTCATGTTGTAGACCTTAAAGCATTAATTAGATGTAGTTTGGTCTTTGTTGTGTTTTTAATCTGTTGAATGG
>Ga0099823_1004521_pt1 | contig 13620 bp, 6 predicted proteins | sample CowpearedBW_FD_76831 | JGI IMG/M metagenome (GOLD analysis project Ga0099823, IMG submission 76831) | Root nodule microbial communities of legume samples collected from California, USA - Cow pea red BW | ecosystem: Host-associated > Plants > Roots > Nodule | place: USA: California | collected... | reverse complement strand
CAATTTTGGAATTTTGCTATCGTTTTCCTAATTTTTGTTTAGAGGTGAACATTTATGTCCAATTAATTCACAATCGGATGATCTCACAAAGCTTCCTTCATAGGATTAATTTATTTAGGAAAATAGATTTTTAAACAAAAAAAATTTGTGAAAAGTAATATCCTGTCTGTAACTATAATATTGTCTAAGAAGGTTCAAAAGAGGATAGGAAAAAACCAGTAAGGGTAGGTTTACTTTTATTTTAAATATTAAATGTTGGATTAAAATTAAAAATCAGTTCTCGCCATTTAACACATAATCATTTTTATTAAAAAAATGTTAAATTTTATTATTTTATTTTATAACTTTTATAAGAAAATAAAAAATTATTCTATTTAATAATTTTGTCAACTTTATTTAAAAAAAATTGTGAAAATATATTTTTCTTTACAAAATCTTACGGATCATATTGATGTATTGTTGAAAATAAAATAAAAGAAATAAAGAGCGGAAGAGCAGATGTACATGCACTTGGGTGTGTGGGGCAATTCAAAAATTTGGAAATTAACCGACAGAAAAGGGCCCAACAGAAAAAGAAATAAATATTACATATAACATTTTTCTTGTTTCAAAACAAAAGTTAAAAGTTAAAATAAATATATAGTATATATATACTTATATCAATTTCAGTAAATTTTATATAAAAAAAAACTATATATGTTATATCAAACAAACACTAAACGCACATATGACAAAAGATACATGTGTAAATTATAAAAACAATAATATCAAATAATCAAATGGTCTTTTGATTGAATGGAATATGGTAGTCGTCGGAACGTTTTAATTTTTTTTTTTCAAAATACTCATATTTTTAAAGAATGATGACTTTATGTATTTATAATATTTTTATTATTAATAAAAATATATTAATTTAAGGGTAGATATATGAATGGTAGCTAAAAGAATAAAAAAATTAATCATTATGGACCCTTCGAAGATAATCGGTGTGGACTTCTATATTTTATTAATGTTGACAAAAGAACCGTTAAGCATGTATTTGAAAAGGTTGATACTTTCATCTAATTAAATTAATATTTTCTTTTTATTATCTATAAGAGAAAAAATTAAAGAAATGAGAATAAATATTATACAAAATAATATGATATTAAAGCAAAATGATATATGCACACTCACATTTACAATTTTATTTTATTTTATATTAAAATGATTTGATAATTTTGCAGTGGTTGGAAGAGATAAATGAATTTTATAATTAGGATCCAAAAAATAATTTAAGTGTAGTAGTTTTAAAGATGATGTTTGATTATTTTATTAATTAAATGTCAAAATGTAAATTGAATAGCTACCGATTGAGTTTTATTTTATAAAAATCACAAAATATCTAAAAATATTTTTTAAAATTATCCTCTACCTTCTCTATATAATTATGATCATATCGTTCATCTGTTTAAAAATCAAAGACTCCAGACAAGATCCTTGTTGAGAACTCTACATCCAACTTATCAGAGTTAAGAACATAGTAAGTTCACTTTTTACTATCTTTTTGCGGTCAGTTACCATTTTCAGTTGCATGTGACTTGTGATCCAATGCATGATATGAGTAAAAATAGTTTAAAATGAATCCTTGTTTGTCTGTGATCATAAGGATATGCTTAGATATTTTTAATTGGAATTTTCTTTGTGTAATTATAGCATTTGTGAGGATTAAAGCTTTATGAGTAGTTTTGAGTAAAAGTTTTTTCCTACTCTAAGTAAGGAAACTTACTATTTTTATCTTTTATTCATCAAATCTTCATCTATTTTGTGATGTGGATTGTTTGGACCAAACAATTTCTTAATTGTTTTGTGAATCTATTGAGGCAAATAACTTGTTGTGAATCTTACATACATTTATTAACATTTTAACCGCATAAATATTGTGTATGTTTAATAAACAATACATTTAAGTGGTGTATTTTTATTTATCCTCGTATCAGTTAAATGAATACAAATTAATCATCTTTACATAAATAAACGATATATTAGACAAGTAAAGTACATCTAGTACCACCAATTTTTGGTGTTACATATGAACCTTTTTGTTATCAACAAACCTCGTGTTGAGTTTCCTAAGGAATGAAGCCACCTTAAGATAATAAGAAAACAACATAAGAAAGAAATAAAATTGCTCGTAACAACATTTGCCTTTATCATTCATTTGATATAAGGTATATGGACATTGTGAGACACATCTTGTCTAAATATTTTCTTAAGAGAGTGATAAGTGTCTAGTTTAGGTAAAATTATTTATTATTTAGATACTTATATTCTATGAATTTGACTTAAATCTTAGTAAAAACAACCCATTTTCCCTTTAATTACAAAATGAGAAGTAGAGAAGTTATAAAAAATGGAAATTAATATGTTTTTGCTATTTTTGTAGGTAAAATGAAGGAAATTAAGAAGATGACATTGAGCCTCAAAGTTTACGCTAAGCATCGTAAAGCAGCTTCCTAAGGATTCAAATATATGATTGATATGACTCAACGGTAGGAATGGTGTTGAGTGTCACAAAGCTGGTTAAGGAAACCCTCATAAGGAGGAAACCTCAAGCACCAATCTTTGGAAAGATATGGAATACAACTTTTACAGGTCGAATCCAAGATGTGTAGCTTAAACCCTAAGAAAGGCAGTTTGGAAAGATCTAAAATGAAACCTCTATGACTCAAGCACCAAAGTTGAAGTTGAAGCAGTAAGCTATTAAAATAGCATGCCTATATCATTTGTATGCTGGTTTTGATAACTAATTTAGTAGTTCAGTTCTATGTTCTTAGGCACCTATTGTAATATCCTTAGAGAGAACCATTCAAGGATGGAAGCGGTTTCTTGTGCTTATTGTAATCATCATTATGAGGAACTAACTTCTTTTTAGTTGATATTGAATATAACTTCTCTAAACTCTTTGTACTGCACTTGATTCAATATATTATGTTTTTGTTATTTGTTGGTTATTTGATTTGCTTTTATTGCTTTGATGATTGGTCAATCATCATACGTCATTAGCACTAAATATAATAAGAATCAATTTAGTGTTTATATCCAATCAAATTTTGTAATGCTTGGTAGATACCAAGGATGGATATATGACTTTAGTTGGTTTAAAGAGTCTTGTTCATTAATGCAAGGATTCCTTCACCTGGGTGAGAATTACCTTGCGTCTTACACTCTTAGGTTATAATACTACAGGAATGGGGTTAAAATTACATTTAAGAGTACTTCCAAGAATACTAAGATAAATAACAACTTATACAGAATTAAGGGTAGTAAAGTTGAGTGAAAGAAGTCAAGTTCAAATCCCAACACCTTAATTAGCATCACTTATATTTATTAATGTTCAAACCTCTATTTAAAATTGTCAAACCTTTGTCATTGTTTTATTATAAACTTAAATAGATTATAAATTAATATCAAACCAAATTCTTGTGGATACAACTTTGTTTTGCTACAATTGAACCAACACACTTGCTTGATAACTTACGCCCTTAACTAGGTCTCAACAAAGAGTTATTCTTGGGATGTTTGTAAATATTCAACTTACATTTTGTGTTTATTGTAGAATGATATTTGATCCTATATGAGGAGAGTAATATGACCAACACAAATTGTTGTTGTTACGAAAAATCATGTAGATTCGAGAACAAATCCTTCTCAAGAGAAAGGAGATTATGGAAATCGTCCATTCATGTCATGGAATAAAGGCATAAGAAGACCTAGAACATGGATCAAGCAAGAGCTTACAAGAGGTTTACGCTCTATTGGCCCTCCAAAAGTCCTTATTGGTTCTAAGATAATCTTTGAAGAGGTCAACTCTGATGTGTAATAAAATGTACAAAGTAAAATAAAACATTTAGGCCTTATATTTGGACCAATTAGTGTAGAGTATTTGGGCCAAATAATGTAGAGTTTTGGACTTGTATTTGGGCCTATAATAAATTAGGGTTTTTTTAGGTTAGACCAATCTACCTAGGCTTACCTAAGTCTAAGAGAAATCCTAAGTTGGTCATTCCTTGCTTAGACGTGCACATGTTCCCCATTTTGCACATGTTGCAATGTGGAAAGCATGGCATGGCATGCGATCCACTCTCTGGAGCTTGATTTAAGGAGCACATGGGGAATATTTGAATTTGAATTTCCCTCCAATTTTGTAGTCCTAGGTAATATTTGAACCCCTATAAATTAAGGTGCTCACTCCTTGTTAAATAACCTTTGATTTGAGAAATGAAATGTTGTTGAGATTGCACTTTACTAGTCTGAGGTCCTTTATAATAGGCTTCTTTATGCACAACTAGTAGCCTTCTTCCTCCGTAGAGTTGGTTGAACCTCTCACTCCAATAACACTTTTGTCTCTTCACTTCATGTTAGCTCCTTCAGTCTTCAAGCTTCTGCCACAATCCATTTCAATCTACAGATCCAAATCAAGCAAGTATTACAAAGCTTCCACTAGGTTGACACAACCTCTAATTCAAAATCTTAAGACAATGGGTTTAAGAGACTTCATTCTTATATAATACTCAACTTTCTCGTTTTTAATCAATTGAAAACTTAAACTTACACTTGAATTTCCAACAAATAAGAAGGCGAATGGATTTTATGGTAAGAATTATGTGAGAGGAAAAAGAATTAAAATTACAAGTCTCGTATCTTATTTCTATATCTTTTTATTTTTGTTCCTACTTACTTTTTTTTTTTTAAAATCAAACTTTCTATTTTTGTAAGATTCCACGTGCTTTTATTATTTTTTTTATAATTTTAAAAAAATCGTTGTCTAAATTATATAAATTATTTTTTGCTTTAAAGTGAAATCTCATCCAAGGATTTGGTCCCCAAATTTGACATTTATTGTATTGAGGAAATAAGTCTTTTTATTCATGATCTAGCTAATAGCAATTTTTAATCAACATTGTGTGTAGTAACATTCTTTAAAAACCAAAATATGTTGCTTTTATGACAATTTTAAACCACCAATATAATTAAATATCAATAGAGTAAAGATTATTTAAATCACTTCAAATTACAAAGATTAAATTGAAGCAAACTTAATACAGCCTACAAAATAAAAGAGAATTTCCATCAAACAAAAGTATCTTCCTCATTTACACACTTGTTAATTACATTGATCATGCAAATGGGCCTATGAAAACTAATGGCATGTATAGGCCCGCAAAAAGTATGGTTTTATTTGTTTTAAGTCTTTTTCTTTTGGTTTGGGCAATATTTTTACATAAGTCGTTGACGAACGAAGGATCCAGACTCAAATTGGGCTTTTCATTTCGAACACAAACCCAGCTATTGAGAACTCCTATCAAGCACCGTACATGGTGAAAACAATATTATTTTGTTGTTTAGGTAAAATAATATTATTTTTACGGTATTATTTAAAAATAATATATAGCATAATGTATCTTGTTTCTCTCGTATTAATGTCTTTAGGAAATACCACCTACTAAACTTTTTTATAAAACAAATTGAAGAAAATTAACACAATAAAATATTATTGTCATTTTTTAAGAAAAAATTATTCATAACAAAACATCGCCACCACTTCTACGAGTATCATTCTTGCCGCTTCATTTTCTTCTTCCTCTTTCTCTTCTTCTTACCTATTTCTAATTAATTTATAATATATATTGTCAAATTTATCAAAAAATTGATGTTCATTTTATTGAAAAAAATTATATATTGATTTTTAAAAAAAAATTACTAATGAGTTTTCAAAAGATTGAATTATTCACATATCATTCGATTAAGGAATATTATCGACGAATTTTAGCATGGTATGATCAAAATCTAAGACAGAAATTTAGCACCCATTTCTGCTGAAATAATTTGCCAATGAAAATATACACCTAAGGGTAATAAACAATATAAATTACTGATGAATTTTATCAACAAAAAATTTCGTAGATAATTAAAATTTTAATTTATCAATATATTTTACGGACGAATCTGTTATACTGACGAAAATATCCTTTTGTAATTTTTTATCATAAAATTTCGCCAATAATTAATATTTTCATAATCAATTCCAAATAGTGCTAAGTTTGCTAAAGAGGTAAAGTTTCTGAGGTTGGAACAATGTGACATATATGTGCACACTTATGTTGCTCGGTTTGAATACCTAGCTCATTTTAACACCCAAGCCACCTTTGAGGCTTGGGATGTAGAAAGTTTGAAGAATGACTTAGACATGATTTGAAGAAGATAGTGGTGCTTATGTGTATTTGTGAATTCCCTGCATTAAGGGAGAAGGCGAAGATGATTGAAAGGCTAGAACATCACCCTAGTAGAGTCATGAGATTACATCACAATGGGTCTTCTGGTGGAAGGAATAGAGCACAACAACAGAAACCATATGTTAGGCCTCAATCCTCAAGCTCTATAGCATCTTTCCCTCAATCTCAACCGTCTTCATAAGGAAGTGTTAAATGTTTTCAATGCAATGGGCCACACTTAAAGAAAGATTGTCCAAGGAAGACTACATAAATAAAATGTTTTAATTGCAACAGGTTAGGACACATAGCTAGAAATTGTCTACTAGGTGGAGTTCAAAGTGCTCCTGGTAGACAAATGACACAACAACCATCTCATCAACAACTTACTAAAAGGGGAGGTGATAGACCACAGGCAGTTGGGAGAGTTTTTTCTTTATCCAGGGAGGATGCATCCAGATTAGGTAATCTCATTCTAGGGGAATGCTTAGTAGCTGGTAGATGTTTGTCAGTGTTATTTGAGTATGGAGCGATACACTCCTTTGTATCAACCTTGTGTGTACAAGAGTTGGAATTGCCAGTTAAAGAGCTACAATTCAAAATGTTAGTCTCAACACTAGCCTCAAGTTCAATATCTACTTGTCCTGTGTGTGTGTTGAGTGTCTAGTAGTGGTCAAAGGGCACAGATTCGAGGTGAACTTGATCTGTATACCTCAACGTGAGTTAGATGTCATCTTAGGAATGAATTAGCTATATGCTAATCACATACTCTTAGACTGTAGCAAGAAGAAGATATTGTTTCCAAAGCCTGAATAGTTGAATGTGTGTCTGCAGAACAAATATGGAAAGAGTTGGGAGAAGGAGCATAATATTTTATGATTTTAACCCAATTGGAGGAAGGATCGATGAAAATATAGGCCACATCCTTGCGGCGAGTGAATACATGGATATCTTTTCAGAAGAACTCCCAGGATTGCCATCATGTAGAGAGGTGGAATTCTCCATTGATCTTGTTGTGTCAGGAGCTAGGCTAACAATGGCCTCGTATCGGATGACTTTCTTCCTTGTTTTCTTGAAGATCTAATGTCATAAAAGTGGTTAGTTTGAAGAGTTTTACCATATAATTCGATTTCATCTTAAGGTAAGTTCAAGTTTCTGTCATCTTGTAAAACCAATTTGTTTTTTTCACATACAACTTTTCTGGCTTGCATGTATTTTCTTTGTTTCTTAGGTAAAACTCCATCTCGATGTGATTTTAAAATCATGCCTTCATCATTGATCGAGCTTTCTGTTGTGTTTCTATAACAATCTTAAATGGTGGAGTCATGTAAGGGAAAAACAGTGATAAATGTATTTTGTAAGGTAAGGGGAGCTACATTCCTTTCAATTCTTAAGTCATATGGTTGAATTTAAATATCGGAGTTTGAATCTGTAATTGCATGTTGACTTAAATAGGAGAAAGATATGAAATTATTATGTATTCTGGTTCGAGATGTGAGATGTGAAGTTGATTGAGACTTTTAATTTTATGTATTAGAGTGATTCAAGAAATTTTTAGTTAAAATATATAATTCTTTATACTGTAAGAATATATAGATGAACTAATTAAATTTGATGTCATAATGATGAATGTGACATATTGTGTTGCTTATTAGAATATTGTATGCATGTAAATGTTGTAAATTGAGGATAAGAATGAGAAAAAATATGAAGAGATGGGGAAGCTCTAAATTTCCAGAGAAATTGTTTTGTCTGTAGCCTTGCCACTCGACGATAACCTTATTACATTTTGTTTATAGTAAAGGTGGTTTATATATTGTCAAATTGTTTGCTTTGCCTGTCACAAATTATATTTGATTATTGTATTGTTTTATGTGTTAAAAACAATGATAGAAGTAAATTTCGTACAAAATTATAAATTTTAACTGTACATAAATTTATTTATTTTTATGTTTATATTTTTGTACAATTATCTATACAACTTGTGAAGACTAAGAAAAATAAATATTTTTATTAAAAAAAAATTAAAGTATATATAGAGTATCTATTGTAGAGTCATATTACAAATTCAACTATATCTCTTGATAGTAGGATTACTAGTTAAAGTTTAGTATGCTATGGTTATCACATTAGCTATTTCCAAGAAAAAAAATGCTAATCTAGGATAAGATCAAGTTTATTGAAAGGGACTTGTGATTTGCATATTATTCACATATAATATATTTGAGAATTTTTCAACAAACTTATATTAGAAGTGGACTTTAATCCTAACCCAATCCCACAAAAAAAAAAATGGCTTGTAAGGTAAGATTTGCACCCCATTTATATACTATAAATTGTCTTATCTCTGGTCGATGTGGAACTTTCAACACACCCCCTCACATCAAGGTGTATACATCTCGTGTGTGAGACTAAAAATTAATGAGTGGTCTATTAGCGGCCCGATAGCGGGTGGAACAGAATGTCCAAGAAATCTCGGTAGGATAGACTTGTTTTTTTTTTTAAACAATGGCTCTGATACCATGTTAGTATGTATAAGCCATGAGAAATAAGAGTAAAAGAAGAAAGGATGCGTACAAAAACGGGTACATAAACGCACAAGAAGTGTTTGGTGAAAAATAATTCAAAGAGAGTTTGCTTACTAATTTATTAGAACATTTGTTCAATATATAAAGTACCATGTCTCATCATATAAAGATAAAAATAAAACCTAATAAAACATAATATTTGATAATAATAAAAGAGAATCAAATATATAATATCTCTATCAATAAAAATAAAAATAAAAGATATATAATATTTTTATCAACTTAACAAACTTCACATCACAAATTTTTCCATTTCCCCTTATTATCCATCCTTCCATGATCCAACAACTTATCTTACATTTATCTACTAGTACACTACTAATTAGTATACTACAATGCTTCAATAATGTAGTTATAACATGAACACGAATATATTGTACTACCATCTATTACTATGTTAGTGATTTTAAAAAATGAGATAAAAATATTATTTTCATTTTAGTTTATAACTTCCAAAAAATACTTATTCTCAAAAGCTCATGGATAGCAAGTTTAGAATAAATTATTGCTAAGAATGATTTAATTTGTAACAAGATATTATATTATATGTATGTACAGTAAACATTTGCTTAAGTTCGCATCCTGTCTAAATCTGCATTTGAAAAGGAAAATTCTTGGGTCAATAACTTGATGACTTTATTTTAAAAAATCATGTAAAGTTATTTGACTTTATATTCGGTTACATTTTGTTATATATAAAGAGAGAGAGAGAAATATATGAATAAAATAAAATAATAAGTTTTTCTCATAACATATCTCTTATATTTATTATATATCATATATCTCATATTTTTAAAAATTTTTACAAATTTTTAATCCTCATAATATTTCATATTGTAATTATATGACCCATAATATTTCATATTGTAATTTGACTCTTAAAATTTCATAAGTCCGCATCTCAATTAAGTCTGTATCAAACTCTCAAGATCAAAATGCAGACTTAAGTGAATGTTTACTGTAGGTATATATTTAATGTAGTATTTATATAAATATTAAATAATATTACCTAAAGAACTTATTAAATATAATACATAAGAATTATACTAAAATAATCATATAATATTTGTGAAATATTTTTTTAAAATCATAATATTCTTAACAAAAAATTTTGTAATTATCGACAAAATCTATTGAAGAATTTTAGAAATTTAATTATCGACAAAAATATTCATTAGTAACGAATCTGCCAATATTTTCGTGGTAAATTACAATTTGTATTATCAATGAATATTTTCACTAGTAATATATTTTTTAATAAATTATGACTTATTACAGTGAATATGTTCGTCTATCAATAAATTTTGTTGGTAAAATTGTGTTGCAAATCTGCTTTGGGTTTTGATCAATTCGTGTAAAATTCGTCAGCAATTATATGTCTTAAAATTGGTCGATAATTTATTATTCCATTAGTGAATTTGTTAGTAAAAAGAACAATAAATTTCCTATAAAGTATAATGTTTGTTTTGAGTTAAGTGGAGATGGGTTAGAAGAAGAGAGGAAGAATATAAGGAGGAGGATGATGAGGAAGAGAAGACACAATCGATGTCGATGGTGGTGGTGAAGGTAGTGTCAGAGCCGAGGAGACTCAAGGATTAGAGAGACCTAAAATAAACTTATGAATGAGACATTTTATTTCTTTTTTTTTCGAGTTATGTTTATACAAAATTATTATTAAATTTTCAAAATTAATTTCATGTAACACATTTCTTTTTCAATAGATTATAAGGTTAATCCATTTAATCTTTGTTAAGATATTGTTGATCTTAAATAAGTTTTTATTATCTTTTTAATCTTGTGAAACTTTTTTCGGCTGAAGCAACTTATACTGAAATTGTTATCATTTTTCTATAAGGTATATATGCATTTGGAAAATAATCTATTCTTTTTACATTATTAAGAATGTCAATTGGTTTATCATTTCCAAACCTATAAATCCCCTTCAGATATTTATTTCTGAAAATAAATCAAATCCATCAAGATCCAACAAATCATGTTTTAAAGATTTTTCAAGATTTAAGCATTTCTCTTTTAAAAATGTACAATCTAATAACTTTAATTTTTTAACACTAAATAAAAACCAAAAATTTATATTGTTGCTTTCACCTATATCTATACTGCTATTATTTTATTCATCTAAAGAGTACATGCATATATTTTCTAATCCATTTTTCTTATCTATTTTTACAAATTTATTCATAACTCTTTTTGAGATGTAATTAAACCTTCAACTTTTCTCTTCTTCCAAGTTTTTGAATAACTTAATTCAAATTTTTTAGTTGAAATATTCATATATTTTTATCTGAAATAAAAAATTATAATATATAAAACACTAATAAAAATAAGTAATTAAAAAGAATGAGTTAAAACAATAAAATCTAATTTTAGTTGTCAAGAAAGTAAATTCAACCGTAGAATTGTATTATCTAAAAGTCTCAAGTCTTTTTACTCTTTCTCAAGTTTCAACTTCTTTACAAACTAGCAAAGTTTATTTTGTGATTAATAGTTAATAAAAACAATTAAAAAAATTATTGTTCTTCTTAGTTAGAACCCTAAACCCTAATTTCTAAACAAAATAAGGGAAAAAAACATATTTCTAATCCTAATATAAATTCAATAAATAAAATAAAAAAAAACATCACAATTAAAAAGAAAAACACACTAATCAAAAATGGAAATAAAAAGATTGGTACACGCGGACAATATGAGAGTCAAAGAATGAAATATGTCAAAACTCTAAAATGAAGAACTCTAAAATTGAAGAAAGTAAGGAGAGACAATTAGTGAAATCAATAAATGAGAAGTCATTAAGAGATAAAAGAATAAAACAATATCAAAATTGAAGCCACAAAGAGATAAAGGAATAAAATACAACTAAAATACAACCAAAATTAAAGTCATGTTGAGATAAAAGAATAAAATAAAACCAAAATTTAAGTCACATAGATATAAAAGAAGAAAATAAAATCAAAACTAAAGTCACATAGAGATAAACAAATAAAATAAAACAAAAATTGAAGTCACTCATATAAAAAAAGAAAATAGAATCAAAATTGGTTATAAGAGAATAAAGATAATTAATTATTCTCTTCCTTTAAAAATAATTATAATTTATTGTAAAAAAGTTTAACTCATTAAATATCATTTTTAATACCAATAAAAATTTTCAAACACTACTAATAATTTAATTAAATTTTATTATCAAACATAAACTTATAATTAATTTATTAGAGCTATATTAGTACCAAATGCTTTTTAGACATTTTTTTTCTTAAACATAATTTTATAACTAATTTAATAGAAATATATTAGTGGTAAAAAACTTTTGAGGTCTTTTTTCTTCAATATAATTTAATAAAGGTATATTAGTACCAAATCTTTTTTAGACCTTTTTTTTCTTAAACATAATTTTATAATTAATTTAATAAAGAAATATTAGTATTAAAAAAACTTGATGTTTTTCTCCAATACCTAAAGCGAGTGCTTTTATCCTTGAGTCGGCCTTGGACGGAGCAGTAGTGGTGGTCACAACAACGGTGACAAGCAAAGGTGGAGGAGGAATTGGAGGAGGAGGAGGAAGAGGAAGAGAAATATAAGGAGGAACATGAGACAATTGGCATGGTGATGACAATGGAGGGGGGGAGAAGAGGAGAAAGAAGGAAAAAAAAAGGGTAGGAAAAAGAAAATCTAATCAATATATTAACAGATGATCAAAATTCGTTGATAATTACTGACAAATATTTCTTACGGATACTTATTGATGGATTTAGCCATCGATAATTACTGACATATTTTTTATCATCATTTTTTTTCTATTACCGATGAATTTTCTTGTAGTGAATTATTAAATATGAAAATTTTACATAAACTTTTATATTATTAAATAAGATATCATTTTACAAAATAATAATAATAATAATAATAATAATAAAATATTATTTATAATAACTATGAATAAAATATGTAACGAAATTTATACGTTCTTTGTTATTGTATAAATATATAGATATTAAATGATAATATGTATTATACTTATCAAATATAATATATAATTACACGTTATTAATATTGTATTTATATAAATATGAAATAATAAGTCTATTAAATATAGGCTTAAATACTTTTTTCGTCCTCATTTTCGTAGTGTTTGTTGCGGATGGTCCTCATTTTGACAGAATGTTTAAAATGGTCATCATTTTTATCAAATGTTTAAAATGGTTCTCATTTTCGCACTGTTTAAATCAGTAACGGATCACCTGTACAGTACACCTAACACACTCCAATGCAACGTAATACAAACAGTGAGTGTCACCTGTACAGTGCTCCGTTACTAATTTAAACAGTGTCACAGAAAAGGACCAAATAAAATACGAATTGTGAAAATGAGGACTATTTTAAACATTCGGTAAAAATGAAGACCATTTTAAACATTATGTCAAAATGAGGATCATCCGCAACAAACACTACAAAAATGAGGACGAAAAATGTAATTAAGCCTTAAATATAATATACAATTAATATTGTATAGACTGTATGTATCTAATCTTACACACGACATATGTATTAATACATAAACTAATATTGAGATATTTATTTAACTAATTTTAACATCTAAAAAAATGTGTCTAAAAATTTAGAGAAGTGTTCGTTGAAAATCTTGTTGGGTATCAGAGTACCAGCACAAGTACTCACAACTAAAATAAAAGATGAAAATAAAGGAACAAAAACAAATAATAGGCAATGAATTTAATTTATTCAAGAAAAGAAAAATTACATACCAT
>Ga0099823_1004517_pt1 | contig 13621 bp, 5 predicted proteins | sample CowpearedBW_FD_76831 | JGI IMG/M metagenome (GOLD analysis project Ga0099823, IMG submission 76831) | Root nodule microbial communities of legume samples collected from California, USA - Cow pea red BW | ecosystem: Host-associated > Plants > Roots > Nodule | place: USA: California | collected... | reverse complement strand
TGTGGGTGCACGAAAGTAAAACATAACTCATTTACTTGCAGTACTTATAAACTATAATTTTTTTGTTTGGTAAACACAATTTTCTTTTTTACCTCCTTGGGTGCTTTAGCCCAATTTTTGTTCCATGGTGAGAAGAAAAAATGATCACAGTGATATGAACGTGCCACATCACAGTGATATGCTAAATTTTGGGGACAAGACGGGTTCGTAGAAGTATCGTTTGGTTTGTTTCCACCACGACACAAATAATTGTTTGATTCAAAACTCATTTTCAAGTCCAAGTTCTCGTAATCTCCATTGTTATAGAAGTCAATTTTGGATTGTTCTCTGCCTTAGCCATACTTGTCAATTTTACTTTGTTCCAATTAAGGAGGAAAAAAGTTAGGATAAAAGGAAGCAAGAGAGAAAAATAAACAAATAAAAATTATTAGATTTTTAGAGTGTGTAGATAGAAAATAAAAAATAAAAAACAAGAAAATTTGATTTTTCACCCGTCATTATATCTCTTTCTTCCTTTCCCTTAAAGTAAAAGGAGAAAAATATTTCTTTTTCTCTTAATACGCATGTTTCGCTTTCTATATTTATTTTTCAGCACGGAAAGAAATGTTTCTTTTTTCTTGTTAATAGTTAATAGGGTATTGTCTTTTAATGATAAAACGAATATTTAAAATTAAATTAATGTTTTTTATTATATACAAATCATCATTATTGTTTTCACAATCAAATTAAGGAGTAAATGGTCTACTCTAAGAGTGTGTTTGTTTCCACTTATGCCCTGTATATAAACAGATAGATTTGTGAGTGGGTAACTCATTTGTTTCAAAAGATTTAAAGGTATTTGAAGGAGAAGAATTGCACGTGAGTGTCATATTTGCATCCTCGCATTGTTACAGAGATAAATGAGGATTCATTAGCATACAACATGACATGAGATCATGAAATTACCCTCCACGTGTTTTCAAAATAAGTTATTCATCACATGTAAGGCTACACATGCAACATGAGAACCGATTTTGTGGCTATAATAGGTTCTCTTTGTGCAGAAGTGAGCCTCATACCAATTAATTTTACTACATTAATTACAATAATAATTACTTAATAATAGTGTTAATTTTATTATAATGTAATATTTAATTAAAATTGTTTTCAACCGATGATAATAATAACAATATTATTATTATTAATAATAAATAGATATTTTACTTTAAATTATTTTTATAACCAAGAAAATGAAAATATTTTATTTTTATGAATTAAAATATTTTTTATATATATCAAACTTATCACATCACTCACTAATTTTCATAAACCTTTTTTCTTAAATCCTTTCATTTCTCACAATATTTTCCTTAATCCAAATAACTCTACATCCACCTCCTTTCCCCTCAAATTCACTTTAACAAATTCATCTTAAATTGTCTATGGTAGGATTAAAGTATCCAATGTGAAGAAGTACAAGACATAAAATACTATCAAAGAGTAAGTTTAGATATGGTTAATCAACCTAGAAGTCATCTCTCATCAAATTCAATCAGAACTTCAATTAGCCAAAACTTAATGTTGTGTTTGGATGAGGTAATTTAGAAGGGTAATTCATTTATTTGAATAATTTAAAATTCTTTACACTAAAATGACTTGATAAATTAATTAGAAAGAATAAACATATACAATTTAGACATAATTTGGTGAATCAACTCCTAAAGAGTGGAATAGTTTCCATTAACTATGTGAAGTCAGAACGAAATTAGCAGATCCTCTAACGAAACCCTTAGGAAGAAATTTGAATTTAGAAACATTGAGGGGAATGAAACTTAAGTCACTTGCAAACAAACAAGTGATGGTAACCAAACCTTCGTCATTGGAAATCCCATGAATAAGGTTCATATAGGTAAAAACAAGTCACTTGTTAGCTCATATAGCACTAAATTAATTTAAATCAATTATGTTCGTTCCTATGGTGGGGGTGTGTGTTTGTGTGTGCTAGAGACTACATTATTGAGAGGTTAAACTTTGTAATTAAAATTCTATGTGGTGTAAGTATTTTAATTTAAACAAAGTTTTTAATGATTTTCATATCACTTACAAGCAATGTATGATTTGCAGCATACACTTGATAAAATCACCTATATGAGTATCGAGTGGGGCCACTTTCATGAGATCTTGACATGATCTCTAGAGCACTCATGAATACCAGGCACATACATGACCTAGTAAGATTGATAAATCACTAAAACCATCAAGTGTCATTGGTTCATATAGCTTGCTATACCAACTGCATTGTGTGTCAAGTTTCTCAATCTGAGACTAGTTCATATAACTTGCTATACAACCTATGATGCATTACATCTTTTATGAGACCCATAATTTTTCTTCATTTTTTCTTTTCTCTCTTGCTTTTAAAGTTTCTTACTAGTTCTAAATTCTTAGAAATATTTGAGAAGTTTCTATTGTATTCCAGAAACTTTGTGCAATACGAATAAACGGGACCGACTCAAGGGTAAAGCAAGTAAAATACTTGCTTTAGGCCCCCAATAAAAAGAAGGCCTCAAAATTTTTTTTACCACTAATATTTCTTTATTAAATAAACTATAAAATTATGTTTAAGAAAAAAAGCCTCAAAAAAATATTTTCTTATTAATATATCTCTATAAATTAATTATAAGTTTATATTTGAAAATAAAATTAAAATTGAGTTAAGTTATTGTTATTGTCTGTTAATTTTTATTGGTATTGAAAATGATAATTAATGAGTTAAAACATTTTTTGGTAAATTATGATTTGTTTAAGAAAAAGAGAATGATTAGATATCTCTATTCTCTTATAATTATTCTAGATTCTATCTTCTTATTTTATCTCTATATGACTTCTCTTACCTCTCCTTACTTTCTTCTCTTCTAAGAGTCATTTTTTAGGGTTTTAGCATATTACATTCATTGAATCTCTTCTTAAATCTCATATTGTCCATGTGTAGCAATGTTTTAATCCTCATTACTGGTTATTATGTTTTTTCTTTCCATTTGTGTTGATGTTATTTTTATTTTGTTTTGGATTTGTATTAGAATTAGAAATGTGTTTCTTTTGCCCAGTTTTGTTTTTCGGTACCTTTCGATTTACGGATTTTGAGAGTTTTTTTTGCATATATATCTTGCCCATTTACTATCAAGTTGAGAAGAACAATAATTTTTTTGAATTATTTTTATTAATGATTAATACTAAAATAAACTCTATATGTTTGTGAAAAAATTGAAACTTGACAAGGAGAAAGAGACTTGAGACTTCAAGATACCACAAATCTACTATCAAGTTTACTTTCTTGGACAACAAAAATCAAGTTTTGTTATTTCAATTCATTCGTTTTATATACTTATCTTTAGTAGTGTTTTATATATTATAATTGTTTTTATTTCATATAAAAGTATATAGATATGCAAACTAGAAAATTTGAATCAAGATATTAAAAAATTCAAAAGAAGAAAAGAATTGAGGCTTTAATTGCATCACAAAAAGGAGCTATGAATAAATTTATAAAAATAGTTAAAAAATGAATTAGAAAAATGCTTAAACCTTAAAAAAATCTTTAACACATGATCATTTGTTGGATATTGATGAATTTGATTTATTTTCAAAATTAAATATCTTAACCTTGTGTTTGGATGAAGCATTTAAACAATGTTGAGAAATTGAAATACATTGTATTCAAATTGATTACAGTTAAATTCTCTTCATTTTCCAAATAACTTGTTTGGATAAAGAAATTAAAATACCTTACATTTCAATTTCTTGTTTGGATAAAATAATTGAATTTTTCGTGAGATAAAATTTCATTTTAACAATATTTATTTTATGCTTAATTATGTTTTGAGTTCATGCTAAATTTAGAAACGGGCTTGATGACCCAGATGGGTCAGGCCGACCCGACGACCCAACTGGGCTGGTCCGACCTGATGATCCAAATGGGTCGGGCTGGTCAAGAAACCAAGACGAGCTAGCTAGTTCGGCTAGGAAACCTAAACTGACTAGGTTGGGTCAGCCTGGCAATCCAGACAAGCCTGATCAGCATGACGGTCCATACGGGCTGGTCGTGTCCGTCAAGTTCGTCGACCCAACTCGGCCTAGCTCGTCTGGGTCGTTGGCCCAGCTTGGCCCACTTAGGTTGTTGTGCTCACCCGACACATCTGGGTTGTCGAGCCCATTTGTGTTAATCGGCCAGTTTATGTCGTTGGGCCGGCCCGACCCAACTAGGTTGTCGAGCTGGTCTGATCTGTCTAAGTTGTCAAGCTGGTTAGGCTCGTATAGGTCATTAGGCTTGCCTGATACCTCTAGGTTTGACATACATAGCCCGTGTGGGTCATCAGGCCCGCCTAGCCTGTTTGGGCCATCGGACCCGCTCAACCCATCTTTGTCGTCAGGTCGGTTTAACCTGTCTTTGTCTTTGAGCCTGCCTGGCCCGTCTTGGTCGTCGGGCCTATTTTGGTCGTTAGGCTCATCTAACCTGTTTGTGTCGTCAGGCCAGCCTGGATAGTCTGGGTTATCGGGTCAGCCCGACACATCTTGGTCATCAGGCTCGCCCCACTCGTGTGGGCTTTTTGTGCCCTAGCCCACGTAGGTCAGGGCCAAGCCTTGTAGACTAGGCCAAATTGACAAGTCTACCAAAGAGTTGAGAGCATTTGAATTTATACTAATTTAGCTAATTGAAATACTTCAAAAAAAATGTTTGCATTTTAAATGCTTTTTAATTTCTCTATCCAAACAAAACATTTCATTACAAAGAGATTTAAATTCTTCAAAAAGATGAATTGTTTTGTTAAAATATAGGTTTGGAAAATGATAAACCAATTGACACTCTTAATTATATAAAAAGAATAGATTATTTTTCAAATGCATATATAACTTATAAAATAATGTTAACAATTCCATTGACACTTGCTTCAGTCAAAAGAAATTTCTTAAAACTAAAAATAATAAAAATTTATTTAAGATCAACAATGTCTCAAGAAAGATTAAATAAAAGACCTATTTTCTACTGAAAAATAAATATTAAATAAAATTAATTATGACAATCTAATAAATAATTTCAATAAAAAAACTCAAAAAAATTAAAATAAAATATCCCAATTTTTTAATTTAATTTAAATCTCCTAAATTCTTGAGTCGTCCATCAAATAAATCATTTAAGAACAGTAAATATACATGTATCACGAAGTCCACTTTATTTATATTTTTCATCTGATTTTTCAACAAAAACTATATCGAATTCTTTTCCTTGCAATAAGCAAAAGGTGTTAAAAGTAGAGTTGGGCTCCTACTAATCATTATTTAGTAGTGGTTGATTAAAATTAGGATTGAAATGGTACCGTAACGTCACGAACGTCGTAAGCTTATGGAGTTGATAAGCTTCGATCTAAATCTCGGTTTTGGGTAAAAAGGAGGAGCTTGATTTTTTTGTATTTCTTATGTAAAAGATAATCTTGATTTCTCATGTTAAAAAATTAAAACATCTTAGTTTGTAAAAAGAGTAAAGTGATGTTGTACAAATCTTGAAATTAAACAAATTCAAAATAAGTTTTTTTGACATCCGGACCTAAATTCTTAAACTTATTTATTTATATTACTTAATTAGTTCTTAAAATACTAATCTTATCACTTTAAGAAATAGAAACATGTTAAATTAGAGAGTGATAAACTGCAGTTTTAAAGATATTTTTCAATGTGTTACTTTTAGCTATTTATCTGATTTTAAACAAAATATTACTTAGAATAACGTTTTAATTTTTAAATTCTTTTAACATTTTTTTAATCACGAACTAAATTATAATAAAAAATATGTAACCTTAATAATAATAATTACTTATCATACCTAAAGTAGATATGGATTGTTTAAAGAATATTTTGTTAAGATAAATATTTGAGATATGATTAAAAATTGTTTCTTAATTTAAATAGTTATAATTTTTTATGTTTAAATTCTATTTAAATAACTTCATTTTATAAAATTTCATACAACTCAAATATATATATATTATTAAAAAAATTGAGAGAAATTAAAAAATATCACTAAACCTGTGAATGGACGTGAGATTATTTTAACTAGTGCTTAAGTTTAAATTTTAAATATATATAATTTTGTTATATATATTTGGTGAAACATTTTCATCCAAAGAAGTTTTTACCTAACTAGAACGAGTTTATCTTCCTTCAAGGTTACCTGTGACCTTGTAAAAACAGTTAAGAATATATATTATTTTAAATAAATAAAATTAAGTTTAAAAAAAAAATATTCCTAGACCATTAGAAGTTATTAGTGGTGCAGTTTTAAATCTTTTGCGCTTAATTCATCAACTTAAACCTCCTTACTTCTCTCATTCATATAAACTTACTTTTAAATTTTAGGAATGTAATTTTGCAAAGCAAAAACTATATCAAATCATGCGCAAATATGATTATATTCCAATAGATAAAAACAAAAAAAAAAATATATAAAAATTCCATAATCCAGTTTCAGTCTTTTTTGAGTTTCTTATTAATTATATGTTTTTTTATACCAATCCAAAATAATATATTTGATTTGATTTATTTTCTTGAAACCATATACCTCACCCCGTTTGAATGAGTATATATGAGTAGTTCACAGTGAGAAAGCTAATTGGATATTCTAAGTCAAGAATCACATGCGATATGCTGCATTGAAAAAAGCGAACACAGAGCCAGTTCATGGAATTTAAATATGGATCATGTGTGAATGTTCTTGTTTTCCGTGAACATGAATATTCCAGAGTATGGTTTGTGCACGTAATGTTAGAACTGTAATTATCATTGTCCTTCCGCAAACGCAACGATGATACCAAACGCTGGTTTCAGTAAGAATTGCTTCTTGAATCCGAAACTGGTTTAATTTGTTGGCTACATAATAGGTGCCGATAATTCCAAAGCAATGCATGTAAACCAAAACGAAATACGTTTTGTGAAGGTGACATCCAGCAAGTTGGCGATTTCAAACGGAAATAAGTGTAGTGGTCCTCAACCCTTAATGTTTACGCCGCCACACTCCTCAAAATTTTGCATACTAAAAACATAAAATAAGTGCTTTTCAAACTTTTCAACCATGCATGCCATCTTTTGTTTGCTCAATAATGCCATCCTTTGTTTGCTATACCAAGTTAGATCATATTTTTAAAAATAGAGATTTAATTGAGAAAAATAAAATTTGGAGACTAATTTAAATTTTTATACGAAATAGAAAAAAAAAACATAATTGTAAATATTTCTTTATCAATCACTTATTTTTCAGCTGTAATATTGCTTTCTTTACATGGAATTCATATAAATCTGGATAGAGATGTGTTTGTATCACATAACGAACAAAAATACCACTTAGAATAGTTTATGTTTAAAAGAATCTCGAAACCAAATTTGGAAGATCATATATACGTGAATGGTTGTGGTTTAGTATATATGGAATCAAAGAAATGACATTATTTTTTAAGGAAGGATAACATAGATTGGATTAGCACAAGTAGGACATGGACATTAATATCTCGTAGAATCCATTGACCCACATTCTCCTATTAAAGTTGGTAGTTTTTGTCGAAAATATTGCATAAAAAGTATCGAAAAATAGATGATGTTTACATAAAGTCTAGTTGGCTAAAAGCTACAATGGAGGGGTCTAAACATTAAAGTACATGTCATACAAGTTGGATATCCTCTACCAATCAAGGAGGAACACTGACCTATAAAACATGATGTTCCATGCCCTATCCATCTACTTGCACAAATCTATCTTGAACAAGGTTAAAAAGTATTGATATCTATTCAACATGCTATCGTATTCTCTATATGTTATACAAGGATTATTATGGATTCTGTTTTGTAAGGAATGTTCATAAAAAGATTTCAGTTGGGTTGGTTCATTACATAACCATATTCAGATTTTCCATATAGTCTAGAAAAAAAAATTCAGTTGTTATTGCGGCACATATATAGCCTGTGAGGAAAATCCATAACGAATAGATGAACAAAATTTAAACATCAAGCATGGGGTTTTTAGTGCTAGATAAGATTTTTTTTTTCACATGTGAGAACTTTCAAGGTCATTTTGAGGGCTAACTAGAGCAAATTTTGGTTGGAAGAGAAATAATATAGCAGGGGGCTTAGTCACAATTTGTGCATATAATGAATCTACAACCGTTAGAAATTGCCATAAAAGATCTCTAAATGGTTCAATTATGTACTGCATTGGAAAACACCTTGCGATGGAAGTAAATATGAATGTATACAACCTTCTTAGGAGATTGGAAGTTACAAATAAACAATTCCAAAAAGGGAATGTGAAGGAAATAATTCAATCACTGGAACATGATTTGAGAATACTAGAGTAAAGTCTAAAAGACCCTTATTAGTTTTGATCAAATGTTTCTACAACAAAGTAACAGTCATGAGTGTTTGGTCTAAAAAAACATAAGTGTTTCCTAAATAAAATATATTGTAACAAGCATGTGTTTTAGCTAACAAACGCAAAAACATCTTGTACTTTTCCTTTGTTTGATAAGAAAACTCTCACTTATGATAAGAATATACTTTTAAGTTAGCTTTGTACCATACAAAATATTCTATATGTTTATTCGGTAAGACCCACTTTAATTATGTCCTAAAATTTAATGGTCTCTTTTAGTCAGATGGGCCTAAGGCTGGTCCATAGGACATCTTAAAACCCCTATTGTGGGTCCAAAACTGGTATAGAAAGTGAAAACTTTCTACGCCAATTATATTTATGTCAGGTCTAGAATCGACAAAAAAGACCTTCTTTAATCGACATAGAAAGCCTTTGCTACACTAATGTAGGTTGTGTCTATTAAAGTTTGGTTAAGGCCTTATATAGGCTTCCATGCAACTTGTACTTGGAAATTTGAAAAAACATATTATTAATATTCATATTAACCGCCAACAACAGGTTAAAAGACTTACAAACTATCTAAACAATCATAGTCTTATTTACAAGTCACCTAACTAACAAGTCAACTTCTTTACCTTGTGTTTGGACGAAGCATTTCAACGATGCTGAGAAATTCAAATGCATTGTATTTGAATTGCTTGCAATTAAATTCCCTTCATTTTCTAAATAACTTAGTTGGATACAAAAATTAAAATACCTTACATCTCAATTTTTTGTTTGGATAAAATAACTGAATTTCTTGTGAGATAAAATTTCATTTTAACAATATTATTTTAGGCTTAATTATGTTTTGAGTTCATGATAAATTTGGAAATGAGCTTGACGACCAAGATGGGCCAGGCCAACTCGATGTCCTAGTCAGGTTAGGCCAACCGGGAAACCCAGACGAGTTGGGATGGCCCGACGATCCAGACAGGTCTGGTCAGCTTGAAGACCCATACGAGTTGGTCGTGCCCGTCAAATTCATCGACCCAGTCCGACCCGACCCGTTTGAATCGTTGGCCCAACTTGGCCCCACTAGGTCATTGGGCTCGCCAGCCCATCTAGGTTATCGTGTCATTGGGCACACCCGGTCAGTCTGTGTCGTTGGATCGGCTCGACCCGGCTAGGTCATCGGGTCGGTAAACACCACTTAGGTCGTCAGACCAGTGAGGTCTGTCTAGGTCGTCAAGCTAGTTAGGATTGTCGGGTCAGCAGGTTAGTTGTGCCAGTATGGATTGTTGAGTAGGTGGGGCCCATACGGGTCATTGGGCCTGGTCGACACGTCTAGGTCATTAGGCACACTCGATACCTCAAGGTCGTTTGGCCCATGCAGCCCGTGTGGGTCGTCAGACCCGCCCAGCCCTTTCGGGCCATCGAGCACGCCATATTCGTCTTGGTTGTCGAGTCGGTTCGACTTGTCTTTATCTTCGAGCCCGTCCGACTCATTTGGGTTGTCAGACTTGTTTGGGTCATCGGGCCTGCTCGACCCGTGTGGGTTGTCGGGCTTGACTGACCTATTTGGGTTGTCGGCCCGCCCGACTTGTATGTGCCCTCAGGCCACCCCGGTTTGTCTAGATCATTGGGCCCACTCGACCCATCTGGGTCGTTGGGCCCACCCAACCTATCTGGGTCGTCGGGCCGACCTGACCTATGTGGGTAGTCAGGCTTGCCTGACTTGTTTATGTCGTTAGGATGACCCGATGCATTTGGATTGTGCGGCCAGCCCAGCTCGTCATGGTTGTCAGGCTTGCCGGGTCCATTTGAGGTTGAGTCTAGAGTGTGAGTTTGGGGGGAGAAGAATTTCAAATTCCACAAATTTGGGGGTATTTTAATTTCTTCTAATTTAGCTAATTGAAATACTTCAAAAGAATGCATGCATTTTAAATGCTTTTTAATTTCTCTATCCAAACAAAGCATTTCATTCCAAATAATTCTAAATTCTTCAAAAAGAATGAATTGCTTCATTAAAATACTCTATCCAAAGACATCATTAGGTCTTCCTAAAATCATTGGTTGGTGTAGGTTAGTTCTCCATGCAGAACTTGTCCATTTGAATTCCAATTGGTTTTTCGAAGTTGCTAGCAATTGCCCCAACCACTTTCCAAGGTTCAGACAGGAATCAACTCCTTGATTCAATTTCCTCTTCGATCTTTCTCACTTTCCATAGCCAGGTGCAAATATTATTGGCCATTACAATTTCAATTCTTCAAGGAGGACATTTTACAATAGCTGCATCACTTAATTCTACTTTTTACATTTGATGTTTTGTTAATGTTCTTCATCTCAGTGCTCTGTTTATGGTTTTATCGTTTATTTATGAGCAATTTCACAATTGGGAAATTAGGGATTATTTGCGATTATAAACAAGACAGGTTAGAGTATGTCACAATTGGGAAATTGGGCGTATCTAATTAGTTTGCAATAGAGATGATCATTGATTTTTCATGATTTTATTGAATTTTTGTAAACTGACCTAAGAAATTGGGAGTTCGAATTCAATAAATAGATTTTACCTACTAAGGGATTAGGGGTAAAACAGCTCTCAGTGAACTCAAGTGGATGATTACATTACTTGCATCAATTGAAAAGGAGTAGAATTTTATAGGAAAAAGTACGAAATCAATCCTCTAACGATTCTTCTCTTGATTAAAGTTTTTGCTACAAATTTTATGCTTGCAATTATATTGATTCACATTTGCTCAAAATTACGTAAATTAGGAATCTAGTATTCAACAAGTCAATCCCAGAGGACGATATTTTATTACTACGTTAACGATTGGTTCACTTGCCAAACGTTCATCAAGTTTTTGGCGCCGTTGCCGGGGATTGATTTTTCTGTTGATATTAATGATCTAATTTGCTTGAGATTTGAGTTTTAATTTTTAGTTAGTTAAAATTGTTTGTTTTTTCAGTTTGTTGTTTTTTCTGTTTTAATTATTTTTTTGTTGTTAATTTGTTTTCAAGTGATTTTTATTGTTAGAATCTTGTGTCTTTAAGCGTTCATGCGAGGTACAGTTGCAGAAAAAATCTTGCTTTTTGACCCAGAAATTGAACGTACTGCTAGATGCAATAGGAGTATCGCAAGAAAGAAAAGCAGGGCCATCAATTGATAAGAAGGAGCACATATCAACAATGGCTGAGGAACAACCTATGAGGAGGACTTTGCTTGACTACTCGATGCCAAATACAAATACTTACCAAGGGAGCATCGTGAGACCTCCTATTCAAGCGAACAATTTTGAAATCAAGCCTGCACTATTACAAGTCATCCAGTAGAATCAATTTGGAGGTGCAGGTTCAGAGGATCCTAATTCTCATCTGGAGAATTTTCTGGCGATTTGTGACACTTTGAAGATTAATGGAGTTTCAAATGATGCAATCCGCTTGAGGCTTTTTCCTTTCTCATTACGGGATAAAGCTAAAAGTTGGCTTCATAAACAACCTCAATGTAGTATTTGTACATGGGAAGATATGGCTACAAAATTTGTAACCAAATGCTTTCCTCCATCCAAGTCAGCGAGAATGAGAAATGAAATCACTACTTTTGTGCAACAAGAAATTGAATCGCTGTACGAGGCTTGGGAAAGGTACAAGGAGCTATTGAGGAAATGTCCACATCATGCTTTACCAGATTGGTTGCAAGTCCAAATATTCTATAATGGTCTTGTACCATCTTTTAAAGCAATTCTGGATGCAGCAAGTGGAGGATCGTTTAATTTGAAAACATCTAAGGAAGCTTTGGAGACTTTGGAGTTAATGGCAAGTAATACAATGAATATGCAGTTTGACCGGCAAAATAGAAAAGCTGGAGTGTTGGAGGTTAATACCTTGGATGCTATCCTTGCCCAAAACAAGTTGTTAACACAACAAATTACTGAGTTGACGCAGAAGTTGGGTAATATGCAAGCAAAAGCTGTTAATACAACGTCTCTTCTATGTGATTTTTGTGGAGGAATGCATCAAAATGGTGAGTGTCAAGTAACTCAAAAAGAGGCGCAGATGAATGCAATGGGACAACAACAAAATCAGTTTGCTAATAATTTCTCAAATTGGAGGAGCCCACCAAATAAACCTTGGAGTGGTTCAAATCAACCCAATCAACCAAGGCCTCCTTATCAATATCAAGCACAATCTAGTAACCAAGGAAATAAGATGTCTACGTTGGAGAGTGCTGTGGAGAAATTAACTGTGCAAACCTCAACATTTGTGGAGCAAACTACTAATTTCATGAATGAGACAAGGACTAATTTCAAGAATCAGGAAGCTTCAATCCGGAAGTTGGAGAATCAAATTGGTCAACTTTCAAGTCGAATTTCAGAAAGGCCTCCTGGAACATTTCCCAGTGACACCGTTCCAAACCCAAAGGAGCAATGTAAGGCAATTCAATTGAGGAGTGGGAGGTTGGTTGAAAATGAGAAAAAGAGTTAGGTGAGTAGCAAGAAAAATGCACAAGGAGATGATATTGTAAAAGAGAGTGAAAAAAATGAGCGGAAAAATTGTGAGGAGAAGAGTGAGAGAGAGAAAAATGAAGAGAGTGAAAAAGGTAAAATGAGAGAATATGTTCCTACAATTCCATTTCCTCAAAGGTTGAAGAAGAAAGATCAAGAGAAATAATTTACAAGATTTCTTGATGTCATTAAGAAGCACCATATTAATATCCCATTTGTAGAGGCATTGGAACAAATGCCAAGCTATACGAAATTTATGAAGGATTTGTTGTTTGGGAAGAGGAAGCTGCAAGAAGATGAAACCATAATGCTCACAGAGGAGTGCAGTGCAATAATTCAACAAAAATTACCTCCCAAGTTGAAGGATCTAGGAAGTTTTGTAATTCCATGTGAGATTGGAAATATAATGGTAAGTAAGGCATTGTGTGATCTTGGAGCAAGCATTAATTTGATGCCTTTATCCATTTTTAAAAGGTTGGGTATTGGAGAAGTGAAGCCTACTATGATAACTCTCCAATTGGCGGACCGTTCAGTGACTTATCCATATGGAGTAGTGGAGGACATCTTAGTAATGGTGGATAAATTTATCTTTCCAGCTGATTTTGTGGTCCTTGACATGGAAGAAGATACTAAAGTTCCAATTATATTGGGAAGACCATTCTTAGCCACGGGAAGAGCATTGATAGATGTACAACAAGGCAAGTTGATGTTAAGAGTGGCCGATGATAAAGTCACATTT
>Ga0099823_1004512_pt1 | contig 13626 bp, 5 predicted proteins | sample CowpearedBW_FD_76831 | JGI IMG/M metagenome (GOLD analysis project Ga0099823, IMG submission 76831) | Root nodule microbial communities of legume samples collected from California, USA - Cow pea red BW | ecosystem: Host-associated > Plants > Roots > Nodule | place: USA: California | collected... | reverse complement strand
AAAGCTTCTGCTTTGCCTGAGGAAACGAAGGATAAATAAACAACATATTCATTCTACTTTAGTTTAACGTATATCATTCTGTACATATATTTGGATATTCTTGAACTGAAGGAAACAGACTTCCTTTTGGATATGTTGTAATAGGAATGGTACTCTATCTCAATGGATTCGTTGCCTTTGGCTTCACTCTTAATTATGTGAAGCCTTGAAATTATGGTACTTCCATATTTGATTGATTGAACCTTCAACAGCTTTTCAAAGGTAGCAAAGAATCAAAGAAAAATGCAGATTTTGTTCGTATGATTGCGTTATACTAGATTACGTGTAAAGAGCTTTCGTTATTGATAGGGAAACTTACAGCAACAGTTTTTCGAATTTAACATAATTCTTTAAATATAAAAGTTGGAAAAGCGAGAGAGCGTGACAGATAACAGTTATAGCTGTTAGATCTTAGTCAGGAAATAATAATTGTCTTGTAAAGAAAAAATTAGACTGACCCAAAGTAAGCTGATAACTTCTTTTTTGTTGGGAAAGTTTTGTTGTTCCACCTATGATGTCTTTAATTAAATCGATTTGATTTATTGTAGTCTTGGTCAAAATTTAATATATAAGGTAGTTATTATTATTTAGATTCTCTGAAATAATGGTGTAAAAAAATTTGTTCAGTTATTGTATAACTTTAGAATCTAAATTTTTAACCAAACAAATAGGGCGCTAGAAATGAAATCAAGAGGAAAGAATGAAATAATGCTTCATTTTTTTTGGTTGCGTTTTTGTTTTTTTGTTTTTTATTATGACTAATAAAATAGTAATATGATGATTTTGATAATTATTAGAAAAAGTAATGGTTCTTATCGGGATCATTTATAAAAGACTTTTTCTTAACTCAATAAAAGAGTTTGAATTTATATGAGTGAATCTTAGAGAGTGTCTATTCCATGAAGTATATTATGTGTATCTATAGAGCCTTTTTGGACCTTGAATCCATATGATAAGAGAGTAATATTAACAATATAAATGCTTACCTCAAATAAGTATAATAACAGTTATGATATATTACTTGAAATAAGTATAATAAAGTTATATATTACCTGATATACTAAATATTTTGTTAATATTAGTATAACGGAATACTAGGATGCAATATGTTAATATTTAGTATTAGAACATGACTAAATTTTCGAGATTATTATGATTGCCATTAATAAATGAATATCTTTTTCAATAGGTGAATATGACATTATTATGTAATCATAAGGCTGATTGAGCCTTATTGTGCTACGCAGTTATTGGGTCGGGTAGGTATATAAGCCTTCAAGTCTTGGGAGTTTGATTAGTGTATGTATTGCGCTCGCTTTAGCCGAGCTGTGAATGACTTATAACGTTTTGTTGCAAAGGGACTGGCCTCGAGGTTGAGTTATGTTAGGTTGTTCTTGATCATGCAGGTGGATTACCCGATCTAGGTTGTTGCCTTGCATTGGGTGTACTGTCATCTTGTCAAATGAATTTCGTTCTATCAGACTGGACAAATTTCAAGTGAACTATGGAGTTGAGCATAATCTATCATATGCTATCAATTTGGACAAACTTTAGGACATGTTGTCGACCATGGCAGGCTTTAGTACGTGCTGCCAAATTGGACAGGCTTTGGTATGTGCTACTGAGTTGGGCTTAATTTGTGTTATCGTCTAGGTAACTCGGGTGTCACGTTTGTGGGCTTATGATTTCATCTAGGTAACGTTTGTCATGTTTGTGGGCTTTTGTTATTGTCTAAGTAACTCGGTGCCTCACTCCGGGGGACTTAATGGTCATCGTTACTAGTTTAAGTAACCTAGTGTCTCGCTTTGGAGGGCTTTATTTATGATTAAGGTGTCTCACTTTAGAAGGATTTTTTATTAAAGCACCTCAATTTGGAAGGCTTAATGTTACTAGTTTAAGTAACTCGGTACGTCTCTCTAAAGGGCTTTATGATTAAGGTGCCTTACTTTGGAGGACTTTTTGATTAAAGTGTCGTACTCTGGGAGGCTTTTTGATTAAAGTGCCTCACTTTGTATGGCTTAAGGTTATTAGTTTAAGTAACTCAATGTCTCTCTTTAGAGGGCTTTATGATTAAGATGCCTCATTTTGGAGGGCTTTTTGACTAAAGTGTCTCATTCTGGAGGGTTTTTTTTCTTAAGGTGTCTCGCTCTATAGAACTTTATGATTAAGGTGCCTTTCTTCGGAGGGATTTTCGATTAAAATGTCTCACTCTAGAGGGTTTAATGTTACTATTTCAAGTAACCCGGTGCCTCTCTCTTGAAGGCTTTATATTTAAGGTGCCTCACTCTAGAGGGCTTAATGTTACTAGTTCAAGTAATTTGGTGTCTCTCTCTGAAGGGCTTTATGATTAAGTGCCTAATTTTGAAGGGCTTTTTAATCAACATGAGATAAAAAAATAATGCAAATATGAATGGAAAAGAGGATTTTTATGAGAAAGTAAAGTGTGTCTCGTTAAAATCTTGCCTGACAAAAGCCAACTTGCGGACAAAATCCAAGTGAAGGAAAAAGAGTACACACATCCTCGTACCTTAGCAACAATACATCTTTAAATAGGTTGCATTCAATGTCCACCGAAAGAGGTTTTAATACATCTTTATATATGTTGTCGGAAGAGGCTTTAACTTGTTCTATTGACTTAGTTAGGCTTATGTGTTGCCATCTTAGACAAACTTGCTAATTGTGGATGTTTGTCCTTGCACGTCTCCAAGAGGAGCTTAGGGAAGGACCTCCCTTGCACTACCTGTATTTTTTGCTCTTGTAAGTCTTTTCGTCCTTCAACTTTCTTTTCTTTGGATTTCTTTCTTCATGGTTACTTTTTCTTTTTTAGGTTTGTTTGGGGACGACCTTGGTTATTAGCTTTCCATTGAGTTCTTCTAGCTTTCCTTCTTCTTTGAAGTCTTGAGCGTTGTCGAACTTCTTTGAACTAAGTCTTCCTTATGAAATGTTATTGCTTGAATTTGTGTATTATAACACCGGGTTTGCTATCTACTTAGACACTGCTTTGACTATGTCACCAAGTTTGATGTCTTGACAATTTTTTCGAGTTCATTGGGTTGTCCTTTGTTTGGCTATTATTTTCCTGATGTTGATTGTTAACTCAAGGATCTTCTTGTCGAGCTCTATAATAACGCCCATTTTCACCTCTTTTTTTAGTGTTTATTGTCACAAATAAATAAACTCTTTCTTAGCTTTTATCTTATTATATTCTCAAGTTTAGTGTGTTTTGTATTATTTTGTATTTTACCTCTAATCTCTCTTTTAAGCGTGTAAATAAATGAATATGAAGTAATCCTAGTGGAAGAAAACAAGCAAGAACCCAAGAGAACATGTTTTGGAAAACAAAAGTTTGATTTTGAGCCAAATACTCGTGTTGGATGCCACCGGAATCACGTCCAGTACTTCAAATACAGAATGTTGTCAAACTGCCAAAGACTGAGCGGTGGAAAACTAGGGCTGAGCGCCACAAGGCTGAGCGATGGAAAATGGGGCTGAGCGTCATTCCATTCGTAAAACCTGGCACTAAGCAGCTTTCACCCTAAATATCTGGGCTCAGACACCACAAAAACTTATTAAGTGAAAAACAACAAGTGCACCGGTCGTACATAACAAGTAATAAATACACAGTTCTCTCCATAGGGACTTGTGCAACACATGACAAATCTCACAATTCACAACTTAAATAGACAACAAAGCTCACAAAACCACAAAGAAACTCTTTTTGGTATTTTATCAAACAATTGGTGTGCAATAGAAATTTAACATAGATTATATAGAATTGTCAAGACTAGATTTCATTCACTTTATTCTCATGCATTCACAAACATCTCAATTCCAATTTCAAGTTAAAATCAACTCACAAGAATACTCAAATCCTATTCCTAGAGACTTTGAGTCTATGATAATTCATCAAGTTCCAATTTCTTGAATCCTCAATAAGTGAAATCATGCATTAAGTTCAAGAGTCTTAAGATTACTAATAAATTATGTTTTATCCCTATATACAAGCTCCATTAGGCATTCAATTTCAGTTCTAGGTTCAAAAAACATTTTCCAACACCTCAAGAACCACAAATCATGCATGTGTGGCCAAACCAAAGCAAGCATTAAGCATGGAAATCAAATACTAACATAGAAATGAAAAAAGCATATGGATTAACATCACACAATACACAAGAATTTAGTTCATTACATCTAATCTCAACAAATAGGCTTAACTCTCTATGGTGGGGAACCTAGGTTTTACAAATTGAAGAGATAGGAAAAAAATGGAAACGAAAGAGAAGATGCAAGCTCTCTTCCAAGGTTCTTGGCAACTGCTCCATGTTCCAATTGCGCCTCTTATTCACGTCTCCATCTCCAATTCGCAACCCATCTTCCTCTCCAATCCTAAAAAGGGGGAAAAACCACCATATGAATGAAGGAGAAGACCAAAGGAGGAGTGGGAGAGATTCCCAACACTCCTAACAACCTCCAAGAGGCTCTCCAAGCACCCAAAAGTGTTTCTTTATCATAAAAAATGAGGAATGGTCCAAACCCTTGTGAGAAACAAGATTAAAAACCCATTTTTTGACGCCACCGCTTAGCCTTGTCTCAACAATTCTTAGCGCCATGTTTTATGAATGGAATGACGCTCAATCCCACTTTCCACCACTCAACCTTATGGCGCTCAGCCCTAGTTTTCCACCGCTCAGCCTTAGACAATTTGACAACATTCTATATTTGAAGTATTGGGCATGATTCCAATGGCGTCCAACACGGGTATTTGGCTCAAAATCAAACTTTTGTTTTCCGAAACATGCTCCCTTGGGATTGCTCTATATTCATTTATTTACACATTTAAAAGAGAGATTAGAGGTAAAATAAGCATAAAATAGTTAAAACAAAAAATAATACAAAACACACTAAACTTGAGAATATAACAAAATAAAAGTTAGGAAATAGTTGATTTATTCCTGACAATAAACACATAAAAAGAGGTGAAAGTGGATATTATCACTCTACTGTATTTTGATATTGGAATTTTGAGTTATTCTTGCTTCTATACTCAAGTATTTGAACACCGAAATGCTCTTGTATTGGAAATTGGAGCGTTGAGTTCAATAAATTCTTTTTGTACCCAGGTATTAGAATATCGAGTTGTTACTGTACTCGAGCGTTGGAACGTTGAAGTGCTCTTGTACTTGGACATTGAATATCAAGGTGCTCTTATTAGTATTTAGTATTAGGATGTGATCAAATTGCCGAGAATATCATGATTGTCATTAATATATGGATATCTTCTTTAATAGATGAATCTGAGAATATTATGTGATAATGTTTTAAACTTAGGACTTTAATATTTTTCAGTCAATTCATTGTTAAGGGCACAACTTTTATATGTACATTTGTTTTACTTTTGGTTTAAATCCTTAATAATATTCCTTCTACGTTCTATGTGTAAGATTTTGACAGTTTGCCCCAAACAAATGTCTGATGTAATAGTTTCTTTTCTTACATAATTGAGTATTTTAATTTTTGTGTATACAACTCAGAAGTGTTCATGAATTCAAACCAACAAAAATATCTTCTTTCAAATGTTGTTATTTAGGTTGAACTCAACATAATACATTCTAACTTTAATCTTTCAGTTCACTAATGAGTTTTATTATTAAATTCAGAGATTTGATAACTTAATTTTTTAATACAATCACGTTGTCGCTGTGTTTGAATATCTGTTACGTTGACTTTAATAGAGTAATTTAAGCTTATTTATATTTTTAATCCAAGTTATAGATGAGGTATTAGTACTCAAAATTTGCAACTAATAATGAAAAAAATACATATCCAATAAATAAGTGTAATAACAGTGTTTGGCATGTTTTAGTAAGAGAAAATAAATGCAGAAAACATATTATGGAACTAGTTTTGAGCTATAAAACCAAATTTTTTTCTTCGGTAAACGTAAAATATAAAAATTCTCCCAATAAAGCCCACTTTACATAGTGGGTATCTATTTGATGTTTGACAATTTTTTCCTACACCTTCGTAATTATAGTACTTATCTTCCTGCGCCCCCATTTTTCATTCATGCACCACCTAAATTATGGAATGTCTGTTTAACCCTTAGAAATCTAAAATAAAATAGGATAAGTCTTCACTTCATCTTCTTCCTTCTACGCCTCCACCCAAACCTTTCTTCATCTTCATTCGTTCAGCCATTGTTGAGCCTTTCTTCATTGCCTTAGATCACCATTGAAGCTCTTTAACACCAATTGAATAAAAACATGGGTTTTATTTTCGATTTCATGTCGTCTATGGTGTCACTGGTAAGGGTGGGTAGTTTCAATTTGAAATATATTGCTGGATATGAAAATATATTCCAAAATAAACATTCTAAAATATATTTATTAGAAATTATTTTAGAATGACTCCCTAACCGCATGCTAGTAAAATTTTAAAATAATAATAATAATAATAATAAATATATATTTGAATGAGCTTTTCCTTTAAATTTTATATATATTCATAGTTTTTTTTTTAGTATAATAACCAAACTAGATCACAAAAACATATATAAGTTTATTAAATAATAATAAATTATCATTTTTTTATTATTAGGACTGGATCACTAACAAAAAAAAATACTAACGTTTGGTGATTAAAAAAAAAAAACTATTCAACACTTTGAATAACAAATAATTATATTTAGTTTCAATATGTTGATTGAAATAGATTCTAAATTCAATATCCGAGTATCTTGGTAAATAAAAGAAGGGAGTTAAATCTTGAGGCTGTAAGTTACCTAGGTTAACTGGACGAAATCATATTTGAAAAAAAAAATGTTAATTAATAGTTAAAAGAATAAGAATTCGAAATCTATAAAGTTGACAAGTTATTACAAAAGAAATTAACATAAAAACAATAATTAAGTAAATGATAGCGCATTAATTTTCACACTAGGTTAGGTTTTAAGCATCCTTCACCTTACGTGGATGCTTGGCAAGCACATATTCTATTTTATTTATTTTAAAATTTCATATATTATTGCTTAAAATTCAACTAAGAATATTTTCTTGTTAGCATCCCACACACACACATTATCTCTATACATTAAAATATAAAACACATAGCATCTACTTAATGTTAATGTCACCCATTATTCAAATCTTTTTTTTTTCAAACGTAAAGTGGTCGTCATGAAGTTCTGTCTAAATTAATTAAATTTGGTTTCATATATAAGTGATAATACAAACCTATGGTTCTTGGTTTTAATACATAAAGAATAAGGTATTATACTTTTACATATTTTATCATTTAAGTTTTTTTTTATATATATATAAATTTTACTGTCATATTTTGTAATCTTACATATTTCATCCATGAGTTAATATGTAACTGTCTGGTGCCAAGTAAAAAACAACGACCACATCATTTTACAAAGTCAAGTTATTTTATTATATTTTTTTTTTTAAATTTTCAGGGCAAGTCAGCACCAATGTTAGACATTAAACAAATTAATGTTGTGTGGAAAATAAAACTATGATAGCAAAATAAAACATATAATAACATTAGTAAAATAAAAACAGTTAAACTTTCAATTTTAGTCAAAGCAAGAAATTATTTTTATTCAGCCAAAAAGACAAAAAAGACTAAACTATTTATACGATTATTTGGTTAAGAGGTTAATATATTTACGCTATAAAATATTAAAAGTTTTTGGTTTGAATTGTTGTAATGAAAGTGGTCCACAAAGTTTTGGTTAAGATAAGTTTGCTTTTGCTTGAATCAATCGTATATTGACTAGAACACATAAAACAAAGTATCTAAATAAATATAAAGCCTCCGAAAATTAAGTATTATTGAATAAAGGACACCCACATGCACAAAACTTAACTTACACTGGAATTCTATAATATGGCAACCAAGTACATACATATCAATGCAAATATATATAAATATATATATATATATATATATATATATATATATATAAAATTTAATACAAATTTTCTCTTCATTTGGTTGAATTATTCAAATAATGTCATGTTAGACAACAATATGAATTTTAATATCTTCTGACACTTTAAAATCCATCAACATTTAACTGAATTATCTATCTATCCGTATTTAACAATATAATAATATAAAATTTGAACAAATCAAATTATCTTGTCTTGTATAATTTAAATATATCGTTTTCTAGATATATAAAAAATATATTTTTCGGCATAATAATATAAAATATAAATAAATTAAATTCAAAGAAATAATCACATGTGTTAAACATGCTAAACTGAATTATATAGAATAATATGATTTCTTTAGATTTTATTTTATTATACGGTTAAATATATCTTTAAGAAATAATATATCCAAATCGTGCAATGTAATTTGTGTTGTACACCATTTATATTTATTTTATTATTAAATATATTTCTGTATATTTACGTGACAAGTATGTATCTTTTATATTAATAAATTAGTCTCTAGATTAATTTAGAATCTAAATATTGGAAGTAGTTAAAATTTTGCAAGCAAATAAGAGACTAATTTGAATTTGAATTTATAAATTAATTATAATTTTTTATTAATAATATATATTATTTTAGATATTAATAATTTTTAATTATAAAATTTTGTTTAACTCATCAATATAATGATTAATTATTTTTATCTCTTTCATTATTATTTTGTATTGCATAGGTCGACAGCCAGCCAGACAACATTTACTACTAGAAATTTTCATATTACATGGAATTTTTCTTGCAAATTTGTTAAAAAAATTGTAAGAAAACACTTTTTTCTGCTATTTTTTCTAAGAATTTTAATTGGTAGGTGATTCCTGTGTGGGTAATCATTTCCTACAAAATTATAAAATTTGTAAGTATTTTTTACAAAATTTGTTGCACAAAGTGTTTTATACAAAATATTTTGCAAGAAAATTGGTAGCAGTTCCTTGCAATTTTTTTTTCACAACAAAATTTGTAAGTATTTTTTACGAAAAAAATTTCAAAACAAAATTGGCAGGAAATATGAGTTATTTTTAGTAGTGATTCGATTGACACGATCGAACCTTCGCTCAGTGCCAGCAATTGAACTGTCCCTAAGATTCCACTCTAGGGTCCATTTATGCAAGTTATGTGCAATAATGATCAACCGCTCAGTAGCATAGCAGTGCCTTCGCAATGCCAGTAATTGGACTACCCACAGAATTTCATCCTGGGGTTCATTTATGCAAGTTATGTTCAATAACAACCAGCTGCTCGGTAGCCAAACGGTGCCCCTGTAGTGTTAGTAGTTTCACTGCTACAGGATTCCTCCTTGGGGTTCGTTTATATAAGTTATGTGTAACAATGATTAGCCGTTCGGCTGCCGAACGACATCAGAGTGGGTAACTAATGCCGAAATTAGCATAAAAAGGTTAATAATCAGGTTTAAAAAGCATTTGGATCCTGATTAGTCCAACCTTAATCACAAGACTTGACAAATTGTTTGAGTAGACGCTTAGCCCCTACACCTGAAACATTTTGACATCCACTGTGGGGCTAAGCCTTTGTTTACCTATATTCTTACATGGTGGCCACAATAAACATGACGAGCAACGTAGTAGTGGAAGATGCCTTTGATGACCAAATGGATACAAGGGAAATGTTAATAAGAATGCAACAACGCATGGATGAGATGCAATAGAATTACAGGCAAAGATCAAAATTTTGAGTAAGGGAAGGAACCCATACCATGGCCTATCAAGCACTCAGGTGGAACCCACCAAGGAAAGAGAGGAACAACCACAACCTTCTCGAGTAGAGCCTATCACTCGAACTAGGAAGAGTGTACTCGCATTGTCCAAGAGAGTACAAGAACCAGCACAAGTTTTAATCTGTCCACCACAATAGTCCACGTTGAGGGGTTGTTCCCCTTCATACCTGTGATCTTAGAAATCCTACTTGCCTGAATGATGGAAGGTGCCTAACTTTGAGAAGTATGATGGAACGACAAATCCCAATCATCATTTGCACATCTTTTCGAACCAAATGATGTTCCACGCAATCAATGACCCTTTCTGGTGTAGGTCTTCTCGTCCTCCCTATGGGGAAAAGTATTGGAGTGGTTTTCTAAGCTCCCACTGACTAATATTGACAGTTTCGTGACATTGAAGGTGCGATTCGGCACGTAGTTCGTTGCCCTTTAGTCGGCAGCTCTGACCCTTATAACCCTAGTCAACGTTCAACCGGGCAAAGATGAAGCTTTGGGAAGCTTCGTGGATCACTTCAACAAAATGTTTGTGAATATGAAGAATCTGAGTGACGAGATGGCCAAACATCACTTCACCACCGACCTACAAAATAGTGTTTTTTCTAATAACATCAGTAGGAAGCCTCCAAAGACCATTAAGGAACCGAGGGAAAGAACGACCAAATTTATGCAAATGGAGGACATAAGGGACCTTCAAAAGTAGGTCTGTGCTGAACTATCTGTCTTAGAGAAGAGAGACTCAAATCAGGTCGGCAAACCCCCAATAGTAAAGGCCTTGAGCGGCCAAAAAGACCAAAGTTCAACAACTGCAACCCCTCAATATCTCAAAGGCCAAGATTTTGTAGGAAGTCTTCAACGCCAATACCCTGCACCCTCCCGGGAAGAAACCCTCACCACCTGATGTTGATGGGAGTAAGCACTATCTCTTCCAACACAGTATTGTCATATGACATAACAATGTCACACCCTCTCAGGCAAGATAAAGGAGCTCATTAGAGCTGGCCAACTAAAGTAATACATACAAAAGGATCGAGTGGAACGCAATCCTCCTTAAAGGAGGTGTCCTGTAAGATCCCCAAAGTGTTTTTATCAATCCGATCGCCAGAAGCAGGAGTCAGGATTGTCCCCTCAAAGAATACATCAATACCGTTTCGGGTGGCTTCACAGGCAATGGGTCCACCTCTTCCACCCAAAAGAGGCATATCTGGGTGCTCAAGTCTGTGCACCTAGTGTAGAAGAAGATTCAAAGCATGTCTTTGATCACCTTTACGGATGAAGACTATAAAGCTCCCAATCCCGATCAAGATGACCCCATGGTCATATCAATTGAGTTGGCCAACTACGACATCAACAAAGTATTGGTTGATCAAGGCAACTCAGTTAATATCTTGTATTGGAACACGTTTCAAAAGATGGATATCTCTGAGGATTAGATCGTCCCCTATAATAAACAGATTGTGGGTTTTTTTGGAAAACTAGTGGATACACGAGCGTACCTAGACCTGAGAATTCGCATCGACTCGAAGAAGAGCGATCGTGAGGTAAGGGTTCACTCTTTTTTGGTAGAAGCTAACACCTTGTAATGTTTTGATAGGTCGACTGTGTCTTAACGCGTTCAATGCCATCATCTCAACCCCGCACCTGATCATGAAATTCCTTGTACATAAGGGAGGGATATGCATCGTGCATGCCGATCAACAAATCACACAGGAATATTATGTTGTTGGATTGAAGAGTACCCTTTACTACCTTTCACGCAAGATGCACCCCTTGGAAGTGTCCATGGCAAACCTGGACTCTCGAACCAACACCGACAATTATTTTGGAGCCATTAGCGAACATGTCGAGCATTCACCTGGGTGTGATGTCGCATAGGCTAACAATCTTCAAAGAGGTCCGATCGATGGCTTAGAAGAAGCGTCGACTCAGAAAGGAGAGACAAAAGGCGAGTGTAGTAGAGGTTCAAAAGCTTATGGAAGTTGGGTTTATCCGGGAGATAAAGTACACCATGTGGCTTGCCAATGTGGTGTTGATGAAGAAATCCAACGACCAGTGGTAGATGTGTACTGACTTCACTGACCTCAACAATGCATGCCTAAAGGACGCCTACCATCTGCCTAACATTGACTAGTTGGTAGTTATTGCATATAACTTGCATAAATGGATCCAGGATGGAATTTTGGGGACAATCTAATTCTTGCCACTAGGCGAAGGTCCGATCATCAACCGTTTGTTGTTGACCACATGACTACAGACCTTCTTCGAAGTAATCTCATTTGATTGACGTTCGGTCGATCAACAGGCCCATGCAGTACACATGGTGAAATCCTAAGGACAATGCAATTACTGACATTGGGCGAAGATCCAATCGTCAATTGGTCGTTGTTGGCCATATGGCCACATACCTTCTTCAAAGTAATCTCACATGGTCAGCAATCGATTGAGCGACCAACTCATACAATGCATTATTTAATGATTTTCTTGTGCTTAAAACTATACAGTTACAAAATATCAAAATTTGAACACAAAATAATGGTCCTATTTTAGAATTTAACTATGTAAAAATCGAATTCCAACCTTAGTTTTTTATTCCTTTCACAGTAAAGGAGGAAAAATTAAAAGAAATAAAAATGTTAAATAAAAATAAATAATGATAAATGTACAATATTGTAGTATTTTATTTAGATTTTAAAAAATCAATTTTATTAGAATTAATTTAAATAATAAAATGTAAATAATTTAATATTAATTCTCTTGTTTAAATTTTATTTTTGATAAAAAAGAAGTTAGATTACTAAAAATGAATGATATAAAATTTTAACAAAAAATAAAAATATAGAAATTATTTTGACTACATTATAATGTGTTATACATATGTATAATTTTTGTTAATTAAGTTGAAAAATATTATTATAGACATCAAATAAAAAATACAATTAGTATTTTTTTTCTAATATCCAATTTTTTGTTCATGTAAAATAACATTAGATTTATAATGAATAAATATGAATTGGTGTAGTTTTAATATATTATTGTGAATGGATAATTACATATTTATATACTAAATTACATTTGTAAGTGATTGGAGTAATATAAAAAAATAATTTTAAAATATATAAAATATTATTTTAGGGCCAAACATTTAAATGTAAAAAGTGTTGTTATATCAAAGTTCAAAAGATCATGGTTTTGATTTTTACTTAAGCAAGTTAAGTATTACAAATATTTTTATGAGTATCAAATAAATGTCTAGTTTTGCGTAAGAGACGTAAGTTGTGTGACTAAAAAAATGTAAGAGTTGTTTGTTGTGCACTCTGTTTAACAAATGAAAGTGTTGTGTGTGCTCTTCATATAATAAGTTTTTTCTTGAACATATGCAAACAAATATGCTTTCTTTGATAATCTTTTTGTTTGGATATACAATAAATATACATTGTTTAACAGACACAAACCTTGAGCATTTGATATGAATTACCTACAAATCAATATCAACATTTCCATTGTCGTCTAGCGGTTAGGATATTTGGCTTTCATCTAAGAGACTCGGGTTTGATTCCCGGCAATGGAATTTTACTACTATCTTTGAATTTCTTTTTTAACTTTTTCTCATAGTGCACGTCAAACTTATAAAAAACTCTTTTAACATCAATATACACATGCTCTTGTTTCCTTTAGCTATCCTTAACCTTGTAGTTTTGAGGAAAAACATTATTTGTGTTCATTAGCTAACTAGAAGAGTGTGTAATCTTTGTGTCTATTGTAAGACGTAACCTTTTTTTTCTAACGATAAACCTCATGATATTTTATATTACTTTCTTTGTATCTCATATAGTTTAGGCATGAATGGTGTTT
>Ga0099823_1004509_pt1 | contig 13632 bp, 7 predicted proteins | sample CowpearedBW_FD_76831 | JGI IMG/M metagenome (GOLD analysis project Ga0099823, IMG submission 76831) | Root nodule microbial communities of legume samples collected from California, USA - Cow pea red BW | ecosystem: Host-associated > Plants > Roots > Nodule | place: USA: California | collected... | reverse complement strand
CTATACTTGATTTAACAACAAGAACTTAGAAAAAACCTATAAGACTCAGAACAATAATTTCCTGCCACTAAGATTTCTTCATTCTCATCAACATCATCTTGTGTAATTCCTGAACCCATAATATTTTATGTAAGAAATATGAAATTAAAGTAAATAAATAAGTGGCCGTATAATTTATTACTTGCGTTATTCAGTAATACATCAACAGTTCCCTACGCATCAACTGCCTGCAATTGCATGTACGAATAATTTCATCAATCTAATGAATAAACATTGAGGAGTGCATAAATAGTTCCAATCAAGATAAAACCCACTAAAGCTTGTAGAGTCTTGGCAAGCCAATATGAAATTCAATAAATGGATAAAACTTACAAATTATCCTAATTAAAAAAATGTAATAAACAAAATTGAGGTTGAGAACTTACAAGTTGTGAAAAGGGAAAATATTTTGAAGATCAAAATGTTGATAAAGTCATTTTCCCTGTAATGTGTTAATAATGTTATAAAGAGAGCACAAGATGAGAAAAAATTCTAAGAAACAAATGTATCCCAAAGTCTTGTGACATTTATAAGTTCCATCAAGTAATAATAATTTTTTTCCTCCCAAATCCCTGATGCAGTTTCAATTACATATTATTCTAATTGAAATGCAAACTGCAGTCAAACATTTCCTACCTTGAAGACATTGAAAAATGCGAGAACTACGAGCATTAGGAGACAAGAAATGGCGAACAAGTAGTAGGAGAAGAACTAACCAAAACACCTAGGTTTGATGACGAGATCGATCGAACAACTAGCTTTGATTACGAGAATGATCAAGCGCGTAAGAAAAATAAAAACGAAAAAAAAAAAATTGAAAATGTGCCTAAGGTTTGTTCAAGTTTTGAAATTTGGAGGAAAGAGGTAAAGTGAGTGTAAAATGTTGGAGGGAAAGGCTGAAAAAAAGAAAGGAGGGCAAAATAAAATATGAATTATAATTAGTGGAGGTGATAGACCTCTTAAAAAAGAATTAAAACCTCTACAATTATTAGCTCTTAAACAACTCATCATAATCATTTCAAATAATGTTAACTTGTGGAGGGTTTTTATAACCTCCACAAAATAACTCCCACATATTAACAAGTTTTTTTAGTGGCATAGTAGCTTATAAGTTAGAGCTTCCAGTCCAATCTAGGGTGCATAATGTTTTCCACATTTCTCAACTTAAAAAAATGTCAGGAATGTAATTGTTTCCAATGAACTTCCATATGAAGCTGATGAGTTGTTGGGGGTGAAGGAACCTGAACCTATACTGGATAGAATGATAGTGAAAAGAAATGGCATGTCAGTTGCTAAAGTACTTAATACTTTCAAGACTTTTCCATGTTGTCTTGATTTCAAAATTGAGTAGTTATTACATCAAATTATACGCAATAACTTATATATAAAATGATTTTTTTTTCTAAAATCAAATTCCCAATCACATCTCATTCTTTTTCACCCTTCTTTTTTTTAATATTTTCATTTATTATATAAATATATAGAGATAACAAAAATAAGGTTGAAAAGATAAAATAAATAAAGGAGATCACAAATAAAAAAGCAAATATAGAGAGCTAATAAAACTTTGTAAGGATATTTGAATTGGATTATAGATTGAAGTCCGCGTTTGTAAGGCCCACTTTATTTCTTTGCTTTTCTGCCCTAATTTTTAAGGGCTCATCCTAATTAGATGGGCCTAAGGCTAACTCATAGGCTGCCAAGGCCCCTAAAGCAGCCAAACACTTTCATTCTGCAATTACTTGCAAAACTTAGTGCCCTTACTCCCTCCTTGTTCCCTCACAGAAGCTCTGCTAAGGCTTGCCGTTACTCCGTGTCAAGCAAGTCCAACCTTGTTCTCTTCCACATAAGTCCTTTTCAACTCATACTCTTTCACTTCAGCTTATTCTTCACGGTTCCAACTAGGATTTGTCTTGGTGAGCTCGTTTTAAATTTATTTCGTTGTTTTTCAGCTCTCGAATCTGCTCTTAGAGCTATGGTGCTCAATTGGTTAGGGGTGTCAAAGTACTTTACTAGCTCTTTCCAGGTAAGGGAAGCTAGGGTTCTTTAAGTTTTGTAGCATATTGCTTGTTTTATTGGTGAATCATGTTTCAAATGTCTTGTTGATGTTGTACTTGCACGAAATTTGAGTTGGGTATGCCTAGAACTGTATTTTTGAATGTTGCTCGCGTGAAAATAGGAGAGATCTATTAAACTCGCCTAGGCGAGTGTGTCTTCCCCCAACCGAGAAGCTCTTGCCAAAGCGAGGAGCTCTCGCCTAAGCAAGAATAACAGTGGCTCGCCCCCTCCTCTATTTCGAGTTGTCGCTTGAGTGAAGGCCTCTCGCCTGAGCGAGAGCAATCTCACCTGAGTGAGAGCAATCTCACCTGAACGAGATGGGCTAGCTTGAGCAAGAACTCGAAGTGCCCACAACTCGAAATCTCGCTCAGGTGAGAGATGTTAGCTTGAGCAAGGGATCCCTCTCGCCTGAGCGAGAGCTGCTAGCTTAAGCGAGGTTGACAATAGTGTGCTTGGAGGATTGTATATTTCCATGTTTGCAGTTGTTGGTTGCATGATTCGCTTGACTTGCTCTATTTAAAGTATGAAGTTTGTGAATATGCATGAAATCTCTGATTGTATGGGCTGGATTGATGAGTTTGGTGTGATCTTGGCACGAAACATGAATGGATGGTTGGTTATAAATGTTGCCATGGAATTGGTATGTATAATGACTTTATGTTGGTTAGACAAGCATGATTTTGGTGTGGTCAGGACGTAATTCCATGAATCTCTCGGTGAGATCTCATGGTGGTGCCTTATTGGTCAGGACGTAATTCCACGAGGGTTTCATAGTGGTTGTTAGTGGGAGCTCATGGTTGTGCCTCATGCTTAGGACGTAATTCCACGAAGTTTCGTGGTGGTACCTCATTATATAATTTAGTAAGGATTCGAGTAAGGATTGCATCCTCACATTCTAAAGAGTCAGTGAGTCTCACGTAGAGCGTACTGAATCAAGTGGTGTGAGTAGCAGGAGGCCCTAGTCTTTGGCAAGATAATGGCCTTAGATGTTTGAAGGCTAACCTTGTGAGTGGTAGGGTGAAACCCATTAGCAATTGGCTCTGTAGAGCAGTAGAGTCGTAGTGTCTTGTTTGCGAGTCTTCACATGCTTGGTTGATGTATGTATCTTTGGCTATAAAATTGTATGAAATAGCATGATAAATCGTTTTCTACTCTAGCTTACCCTTTTTGCTTGTTTGTATGTGCTATGCGTGGTTTTTCTCTTTTTGCAATGATTATCAATTTATTGATGTGAGCATATGTGAGAACTCCCCGTGGTCATCAAGGTGATGGAGGTTTCGCTGCTTAGTTCGTCGTGGGTCAGATTCCACTTTTTTAGAGTTTTCTTTTAGGGTTGTAGCCCATGTATTTTCTTGCTCTTAGAGCGTTTAGTTTAAATATTGTTAAACTTCTGCCTCGTTTTGTTATTGGCATCATGGTGTGTCTTGGTCCCTTTCCTAATTTCTTCTGGATCAATATAAGGAGTGGCAATATACTCCATGACTTTGCTCTTTATATTATTTTGTGTGACGTTGCATTTAATTAAGGTTAATATTTAAATGGGACGTTTCAATGTTACGGCGAAATTTCTCAAAAAGTAGTTATAATTAGTTATTTTATTAAATATTAGTTGTATCATCAATTTATTAAATTATTCTAATTTTCATTATTTAAACTAGCATACACACGCATTTTTTATATTTGTGTGATATTATATTAATAGGTGATCATAATATAATATTATTAAGTTAATATATAAAATAGAATTATATTTATTAAAAATAAAGTAAAATATATAAGAAAAGATGAGAGAATAATTATTGATAAATAGAGAAATTTTTTTTGTAAAAGTAATGGTCAATTTTCAAAAATTTAATAAATAATTATATTTTAAAGGGTAAAATTGGTATTTTAAAATGTAGACACAAAAGAGGGAATCCTCTTTATATATTGTTATAGATAAATGAATGTTAGTTAATAGATTAAAATCTCAACATCATCAAATCAACAAGGTCAATTAAAAATTTGAAGACGTGTAAGGCCCACTTATATTTTGCTCTTTTATTTTAAGGGTTGCCCCAATCTAGTGGGCCTATGGGCTGGCCCATAGGGTGTACAAGGCCCTTAAGGCAGCCAAACCCCCTTCCGCTCTTGTCATTCCTTCAAAACAGCTCATAGCACACGCTCCCTCTTCCTTTCAGAACGATAAACTAGGGTTTGGTTTCTGCTTGTTCGTGTAAGCTCAAAAAGCTCACCTCGTCTCACGTAAGTTGGTCTTTTGACCGTACTCCTCCTATTCTGAGTTTGTTTTCGTGATTTCTGTTAGGGTTCACGATAGTAACCCTGTTATCCTTTCTATGTCGTTGTTCTAGTTAGTGAATATGCTCCTAGGTCTACTGAGTTCATTGGCTTAGGGTCGAAAACTGATATTAGCCGCTTTCCAGGTAAGGGAAGTTAGGGTTTCACATTTTAAGTTAAATTTGATAAGTTTTGTTGCCTTTCCGTGATTTTTGGTATGCCTTAGTAAGGTTTTGATGATATGAATATGGACTGTGGGTTTGGTGTGGTTAAAAGAGTGAGTTGTGCATACGCGAACAGTGATGGTTCTGGTTTTCTCGCCCAAGCGAACCTGTCTCGCCTAGGCGAGATTAGCAGCACTCGCCCATTTTGCCTGCGCGAGCTGTCACTTAGGCGACGAGCTCCAGTTTTGAGCGAGAGCACATCTCGCTCAAGCAAGAAGGTCTCGCCTCAGCGAGGAGGTCTCGCCTCAACGAGAGTGCGTGACAACGCCACTGTTCCCCTTTTCGAGCCCTCGCCTAGACGAAAGGAGCTTTCCTGAGCGAGAGTCCCTCTCGCTTGAGCGAGGCCTTCTCAACCTGAGTGAGGACCTGAGCGAGGGTGCTTGACTATTTTAGTTTTCTTTGTTCTTGGATGGTTGGCACTTGCTTGAATTTAATTGTTATTTTAAAAGCATGAGATGAATGATTATGCATGACTGATGTGGTTCATGGGTTGTGAATGATGGATTCTGTATGATCTTGGCATGGGTTTTAAATGAGATGGTTGGTATTAAGGTGGCATGGTATTGGTATGAGATGAAATTTTATATTCTTGGATTGGGAAGAATGAGTTGGTATGAATTTAACATGTGATACGAATGAGGATTGGTTACAGAGGTTGGCATGAGGTTTATATGCATGATAAATATACTTGATTGATTGAGTATGATTGGTATTTGGTCAGTACGTAATTCCATGAGCCTCTAGGTGAGACCTTATGGTGGTGCTTCAGTGGTCGGGACGTAATTCCATGACCCCTGTTAGTGGGAGTTCATGATGGTACCCCATCTATATAATTTGGTAAGGATTCAAGGTAAGGTTACATCCTGACACTCTAAGGAGTCAATTAGTCTCATTTAGAGCGGACTGACTCTTGTGGTGAGAGTAGTAGGAGACCTGAAATCCATTAAAGCCTAACCTTGTGTGTGGGGGTTGAAACATTGTAACACTTAGCTCGGGGGTGAGCAGCTCGGGGGTGAGTAGGGAAATCCACCACAAGTGCAAGCATCCGCTGAATTCGACTAAATTATATGTGTCTAGATGAGTCGAGTTTGAGTCGTAGTGTATTGTTTACGAGTGATAACATGATTGGTTGACATATATTCATTAGTCTGTGAAATAGCATGTATCTGTATGATAAAATGTTTTATACTCTAGCTTTCCCTTTTGCTTGTTTGGTTGCTTTGTATGTGGTTCTTCTCTTTTCCGATGATCATCAATTTATTGATGTGAGCAGATGCGAGGAACATTTGAGGTCAACAGGGAAAGGATGATTCCACTGCATAGTCTACCTGGACTGGACTTCTTCTTTTTATTTAGGTTTTTCCCTAGGGCTATGGCCCATGTACTGTTTTGGCTTTTGGTGTATTATCAACTACTGTTATGTCCTTGTACTTATTTTTGTATTGGTATCGTGGTGTGCCTAGCTCCTCTTTTGTCTCCGTTTGAACAAATGTATGGAGTGAGGTTTATACTCCAAGACCGCACCATTATATTTCTGTGTGATACCTCTTTAATTAGGGTTATAAATTAAATGGGGTGTTACAAGACGTATAATAAACATATTTTTATCGTTATAATTTTAATTACTTCTCACTGCTTCTACATTTAAAAAATAATCAAATCTACATAATCATTTTTAATGCATTTAGCACAAATGTAAATGCATTTTTAAATGATAATCAAATCCAAATTAAATAAAACGTAATCAAATCCATAAAAGCATTTAGCATAAAAAAGAATAATATATAAAAATAATTGTAAAATTTATTTTCAAAACAAAAAATAGTTAATGGTAAATAAAAAATGGTGAAATAAAATTTTCTTCCAAAATTTTCAAACTTTAATTTTAGCAAAAAGAAAAATAAAGTCCTTGTTCCAAACTACCCTTACATAACTTTCTTGGGCCTTTACTATCATTTTCTTTCATACCCTTAGTTTTGGCCACGATACAAGCCTAATAAAGTCCACATAGATCAAAGTTTGGTTGTTATCTTTTAAAAATTTTAATTTAGAGGAAAATTTCTTATTTGCTAATAGATTTGTTGTAAAAAATATGATGAAAAAACAAGATTGAAAAAGTGTGTTCAGAGATTTTCTTTTAAACACTAGGGGAGTTTATTTTTGGGTGACATGTTTTCAAAACTTCAAAATTAGCACGGATAATCAGGCTGTTAGGCTAAATTTTGGTTGTCCCTTTTCAATTCATTCTTCATGAAACTCCATCTTTGCTCCTACATTATCTCCTACTCTAAGCCTAAACCTTGACTAACCTTAAAATAGTTCATCTTTGTCAATCCTAACTTTGTTGGTAATTCATACATTCCCATCATTCTTCCTAAATTGGGGCATTTATTTTATATTGAAGACTGTGATCACATTAGAGGCAATTTGTGAAGACCTCGTCATTTTTCACCTCCTAAATTGGGAAAAACCAAACACACTTTAAAATTCAACTAGGGGCAACATTTTAAAGTCCCCATTATTTTCTTCATACCATCAATAACGAGGGCAAGTACAAACACATTTTATGTCTTGAGACCAATTCAAATTGGGCGAACTCCCTAGTTAATCTTCATCACCTTATCCAAGCACTTTGAAGCCCTTAGCAATTTCATGCATACCATTCAAATAATGTTTGAAAAGAAATAATGAAAGAAATGGTTCATTTGTGCACTGATTAGACCAAAGAAGTTATTTCAAAAAGTACAAAAATCAAATTAGAATGATTCCATGAATTTGAAACAACAAAAAGGGAATCAGTTAAATATTTCAAATCATTCAGAAAGATTTTAAAATAAATGCGAAAAAAAAATCAAGTCATGCATACGTGCATCGATTACATCCACTTCATGAACATACAATTACTCGTTCAACTCAAACTTCTTGATTGTCAACAACTAAGACAAGTTCCTTTGGCCCCCAAGCCCTATTTCCACACTAGCCTCTATGCCTAATTTCCACTATGGCTCCCAAGCCCAATTTTCATACTAGCCACTAAGCCTAGATTCCACACTGGCCCCTAAGCATAGTTTCCACAATAGTCCCCAAGCTTAGTTTTGTCTAGCCCCAAGCCCAATTTTTTCTAGCTTCTAAGCTTAATTTTCCTTGCTCTCAAATAAGAATAAATGGAGAATAAAAGAAAGGAAAAATGAAAAATGAAAAAAAGCAAATAAGAGTCTCATGAATTCGACCCATGCATCCATACATTCATTCATGCATCATCATCTAGGTTCAAAAAGAAAATCATAGCATGCCATACATCATTAGTGATTTATAACATGTGCATAAGCATAATCCACCAACATTCTTATATTGGTGAAAAAAGGAAAAAAAAGAAAAATACAAAAAGAGTCCTTCAATTCGTTTCATCATACCATACAACACACACACATTCACTTCATGTCATTCATCATACTCCGCACAATCATTGAAAATCATTTCAAAGAAAGAATCGCTAAAAAAAAGGAAATTTGTAAAAAAGTCAGCAATGACTATTTTCTTTTGTGTAAGTCTCACCCATGTTAGGCTTTCACACGGTGTTTGTCGAAACTTGAAGAGAAAAATCCAAGTTCTCCTTTTATATATATACCCTCTACAAGCCAATGGTCATTGATTTCTTTATTACATCAAGGTCCTCTACGAAGCAATGGTCATTGATTTCTTTGTCACATTGAGGCCCTCTACGAAGCAATTGTCATTGGTCATCGATTTCTTTACATCAAGGCCCTCTGCGCGATAATGGTCATTGATTTCTTTGTCACATCGAGGCCCTCTATGAGGCAATGATTATCGATTTCTTTACATCAAGGCCCTTAAGCAATGCATTCGAATATTAGAGGAATGAGAACATCACCTGTAGCTAAAGAAGAATTACCTTGCTTACATGCCTCAACTTAAGGAACTTTAGTGTGAAATGGAGACATGCCAAACATAATGCAGCACCTTGGATACAAGCTGCAATTGAGATAAAGAATTGGCCAGAAATATTCATTATTGGTATATATATGTTTACCAAATGGACACATTACAAAGTCAAAGCTAAGAAACAAGAACTAAAAACTAATTTTTAATGATATATGTATGTTTAGTTATGTGCATAAAACACGTAAGTTATAAAGGAGAATGGAAGATAATTTAATGTACAACAACCTACATCATTCCTTAAACTCAATCTTTTAGCATATTTTCTCTCTTTTTCAAGTCAATAATTAAAGTATTAAAATTCAAGTCAATCATTCTAATCACCATAATGTATTATAATCTATTCAAATTATAATCATTATGGCATCCAACCTGTATTGGCTCAATAACGTATTACGAATTTTTAACTTCTTTTATTGGCTTGTAGGAGGTAATTACTTTACTATTTGTACTCCATCTCATACCTTTGCTTCCTACTTTTAGTTCTTTTACCTTAAAGTTACCCATATTTGTACTCTCGCTCATACCTTAAATTTCTTTTACTATTGCCATTCATCATTAGCTAAAATGTAATTCTTTCCCAAATTCATTGACTATACATCAGCCCCACCATTATCATTCTCTAGTTCCATTTTAGTTTTTCTCATTTCCTTCTCAACTACTTTCTTAAAGCTTCTAAAACTACTACAGCAATACATGGTGCTCTAAAATAATATCCTACTAACAATTTCCTATCAATGATAAACTAACGAAACTAAGCTTACAACACTACAACAAGGTTTAATTAAAATAGAAAAAAATGAACATAAGCAACATTGAATCTTTGAGAATGCAAGTTATTCACAAAAACCATCAGTTAACACTGTTGACATTTAAAATCCTCTCAACTCGTATATATTCGCTGAACATGAAAACTTTGATAGCATATAAAGGTAAAATCACACACAAAATAGAAAAGAACAATTAGGGGATGAAGTCGAAGATATGATTTCCAATCTACACTTGAATCGAAACGAAATTAAAAATGTCAAAACCCTAGAAAATGGGTAAACACATACCTATAGCCGGAAAAACTTAGGGAATCATCAAACCAGCGAGTGTAGGTCTGAAATCACTAACGAACAGATCAAAATCACAACAAAAATTGAAGGTTCTTAATTTTCGCAGAGGAAACAGAGGTTTTAGGAATTTCAGAGAAATGTTGAACATACCGGAGGGAAAAGGGAGCAGAAACAAAAAGTGGTTGATAAGCGAAGACGTGGTGCAATGGTCATCAAAAGAAGACACTGAAGCACTAGTGTGGTGTTGATAAAAGGAGTCGCGATAATGAAATGTGAAGAAATGTACACTGTGAGCAGAGAACGAAATTGAAAAATTTTAATATTATCATAAACATAAAATTTCTATACATTATTATTATTATTAACGCAAAAAAAATGTTTACGTTTTACATAATTTTAAAGTAGTAAAATATTTACATTATTACATTAGTAAAAACTTAAAGTAAAAATTCAATATCGTTTTCCATGAAAAAAAAATTATGATATATTTACTGTATTGGACTATTTAGCAAAGATAAATATTATGTGTAAAAAATTTAAGACTTTTTGTGTAAGGTTATTTGTAAATTTAAGGCCACATTTTTTTATCACATATTTTAAAGACAATATTTTAAAAAGTATGGTATAAATTATCAATATTTTATGAAATGTGGTCTTTGGTAATTTTTAAACCACATCTATAAAAAAGTGTGGTCGTTGTTAATTTTTAAACCACAACTACAAAAAAGTGTGGTCTTTGATAAATTTTAAACCACCTCAATAAAATTGTTGTCTTTAATATATTTAAGCAACAGTTTTTTATGTGTTGGCAAGTTCATTGTTGCCTAAGGCAAAAAATGGTGTAGTGTAAATAAAGAAGAATATCTCCAAAGGGTCGAGCTAAGAAAAAAAGAAGTGAATCAGAGAAGCAAATCCCCAAAGGGTAGAGCTATGAAAGAATGAAGTGATTAGACAAACATATCTCCAAATGGCCAAGCTACGACAAAATGAGTTAGACATGAGTTATAGATTGACTTAATTATTTGGGATATTTTATTTTGTAACCCATATTTGTTAGTTATTATAAACTGATTTATGAGGAATTTATTAGCGATTGTTATTTTTCAGTAGTTGTTATCTTAAAAGATATTCTAAAGAGATAATCTAGTATATATTTTTAAATTTGCAACTGATTTGCTTATAAATAAAGCTCTCACTCCCACGGCCAAGGGACAAAACTATTTTGGCCTGAGTTGTTATTTGTTGATGTTGAAATACTTCTTTATTTTTGCTCTCTGTAAGACCCGTGAAATTTAATTAATTAATAAATGCGGGTGGTGGGAGCCTTTATGGAAAGTACTAGCTCAAGTGGTTGAGAGTACTTAATTGTGTGAGAGGACTTGTGTTCAAGTTCTATGTATGCCATTGTGTGTTATCTAATTTATAGTTATTTTTATAATTATGCTCGGCCATGTGGAGTGGTCATATAATTATAGGATTAGATAAATTATCATGAAACATGAATTGGTTGAGTGGTTATGCATTGAATTGAACATCAGGCATGGGTATGGGTTCGATCCTTGCTGAACCCAAATTAAGCTTTCTTTTTGCTAAACTTGTTTTTGGAAAAGAGGAGAAGGGGGAGAAACCCTAGCAGCAAAGTGAAGGCAGCCAAAGGGGCTGAAAAACAACTCCATAATGGCTTTGAATGATAATTATCATAACCTATGCTTGTATTGCACATTACGGAGAGAAAATTAGAGAGAAATGTGAGGTTGAGTGCCATGCAGGAGCTGAATTGGGTGAGAGAAGAGAAGCCATTCTTTTATCAAAGAAGGAGACAAGAACTTTCAAGCTTAGCAAAGGAAACCAGGTTAGGGGAGATTTTACACGTTAGAATTTTACGTTTGGCTTTGAATTGCATGACATATTCCGAATTGGCTTTCGTTTCTGGTTACATTTTCGTGTTTCTGGAAAATTTCTAGAAACCGCCTGGCGGGCTGTTCATAGCCGCTAGGCAGCACATGCATTTTGGCCTATTTTTGGGTTCCTGAAGAGGAACCTCCTAGCGGTAAGCTCTCGACCTCCAGGCGACACAAACCAGTTTCACCCAGTTTTCACGGTTTTTATGAAGGGCCTAGTGGTGGTGATTGACCCGCCAGGCGAAGCGACCCATTTTGGTTCGATTTTGATATTTTCTAGGTGCTGGGAGGATTTTGATCAGAGGGAAAGTTAGTTTAAATTATTAAGTGCTGAATGGTTGTCAAACTTCATTGAGTTTCACATAATTGGGGACAAAATATGATGGAACGGTGCGAACATGTTTTTAGGGTTGACAAATTTGGGGATTTTGATGATTGGAGTACAATTATTGTGTAATTACATTAGAATCAGTGCTGAGTTTTTGGAATGGAATATTGTGTCTGTAATGTTGTAATTGTGAATACAAATGGAGGAGATTAGGAAGAGAAAGGCTAAAAAGGGGTATGAGAGTTCTGGCAGATGTAACAGAACTTGGAATTTTTCCCAGGACTGGTGCACCGCTTGGCGGGTTACAGCGTGCCGCTAGGTGACAGAGCGACATTTAGAAGCGTTTTGTGAAGTTTTGGGGGTGCGCTGGGTTCGGGGTGGATGCTGTGATGATTTGGATATGAAATGATGTTGAATAATTAAGTGAAATGTTTCCCTTGTACTATCTCTAGAGTTGGTAGTAAATTGTGAAGGATAAGAGATGGGAACTAATGAGTGGACTTAGAAATTGTGAATATGTTGTGGTGGGTCTGAAGTATAACGTATGGTAGAGGTTAGTATGTATTGCTCATAAGCCTAGCTAGTGATTCGGATGGTTGACTTAGACAAACGGATAACTTGTACATAAGGATCATATAGTATATTAGATTATAAGGCATAATATATGGTTGTTGTGTGAGTATGAATGAATTAAATATGATACTAACAAGTAATAGTAGTTAGTCATAAGCTAGTATGAGATGCAGGAGTTGTGTGGTTGATGAGAAGGATTGATCTTCAGTAAAACAATCATTGGTATAAAGGGATTGAAGAACTGCGTAAGATTGAGAACAATGGTGAAGAAATGACTAATAAGAGAAATTATATTATGGAGGAATGTGACTGCATGATAGAGGATTACAAAAGGGCTGGAGTGCAGAAAAACCAGTACAACACGTTGTACTGGTGTGGCACCTTGCGGCGGGGTTCAACCCGCTAGGCGATAGCGGTGATTTAGAGGGCAACCTGCACACGTGACGCCTGGCGACAGAGAACTTTCTGCCAGGTGATAGGTGCAGAACAATGAGCATTTGAGGCGCGAAGCACCTGGCGGTACGCGTCCCCGGCCAGACGATCTGGAAGCAGCAACGCCTGGTGCCTCGTGAGCAGCGCTAGGCGATCTGGTGGCAGCAAAATGATGTGCTTTTGCTGTTTGGTTGCGTGATCTACAAGGTTTTAGTGATGCTTCAAAGGTGGGTTGCTGGTGTTCCTTGAGTTGAGCTCAGAACGTATCCCTTGAGTTGAGCTCGGGATAGGGGTTAAGCATGTGGCATTCCTCGAATTGAGCTTGAAATGACATCCCTCGAGTTGAGCTCAAGATGGTGGATGAACACGAGGAACCCTTGATTGAGCTCAAATTGGCGAGTGTTACTGGTGTGAGTGTCCTGGTTATGGCAAGTACGGATGGGTCCAGATAGATTGCCCTCCTCAGTTATTAGCTGACGAGTTTGGTAGTCTTGGGACGTTACGAACTATGTTCGTATTTGGGAACTCCACCTGGCATTACAGTGTGTGATTCGTAGCATGGTTTCCCGCACATGCTCTATCGGTTGTGGCTGATAGGTATGGCAGCAAGATACCTTGAAGTACTCGTTAGAATTTGTAGAACACGAATAACATGGTTGTGGTCATGTGATAAGGAATCAAAGGAGGGAATTCCTAGGGGGTGATTGTATGATATATATATATATATATGTATATATATATATATATATATATATATATATATATATATATATATATAT